>Ga0114932_10001579_pt1 | contig 25632 bp, 12 predicted proteins | sample 2SBtaG_2_FD_87286 | JGI IMG/M metagenome (GOLD analysis project Ga0114932, IMG submission 87286) | Deep subsurface microbial communities from Kolumbo volcano to uncover new lineages of life (NeLLi) - 2SBTROV12_ACTIVE470 metaG | ecosystem: Environmental > Aquatic > Marine > Volcanic ...
GAAGTTATCGTGAAGAGGTGCTAGATTTATACTTGTTTGAGTCACTACAAGAAATACGTGAAATCACAGATGAATGGTTAGATATTTATAATTATGAGCGACCTCATGATTCACTTGGTGATATTACACCAATTGGTTACCTTGAGGCTGCATAAAATTCTACAAAAGAGCAGTACTAAATTGGGTGGAGTTACAGATAAGTCTTCTCGTACACAAAAAAACTTGGTAAAACTGAGTAACATTCTTGAAAGTTATGGAGATTCAGGTCAACGAGACTTTTCAATAACACAAATAGGAAGGGTTTCATCTTCAAGCGGGGGACCAGGGTACGAAGCTATTAGAGCAACTAGAAATAAGCATTACCGCACACTAATAGAAGCTTGGGCTTCCTACTATCAAACTAATAAAAAAGAAACCAGTAAAGCCTAGTTTTCGTTCTGTGGTAATTCCTTCGGATAATAAATTATTAGAGCGCATTACGGATCCAGCGGTTAGAGCTTTTTTCGGACAAATAATTACGGAACGAAACCGGTAAAAAACGAGGTTAATATTCTCAAAAAAAATACCAATATCGTTATAGATAAGAGAGTTGTCAGGCCACACCAGTTTAGTTTTGATAATGCAGCAATAGAATATCTACAACAAATAAATTTAACACCATCTGAAATACAAGTACTATTCTACGCTTTATCAGAAGAGTGTCTATCTAACAATGATTGGTTTCTACAAACGCAGGCCAAGTTAAAGAAGCACAATACAACACCGAAGTATTTCCAAGGGGCTTTATTACAGGCTTAAGAAAAATATTAAAGTCATTTTGAGCCTTAATATACGAACATGTTTTACGTTTCACTCTCAGCAGATACTTAATCATTGATTTAGGCTAAAGGTTCATATCTGAAGTAAAAGTTTTAGTAAATGGGTTTATGTAACTCCGTCCTAAAACTGTTACACATCGTAACAAACCTTTGTTATATATTTATATATCCTCTTTGACCTTCAATCCTGTTTCTTCTCTAAGAAATAAAATATATCATCGTTTGGCGTGGTAAACCTTATCAAACATACAACTTTCATTCTGAACAAAGTAATTTTCAGACGGTCCGATTGAGAAGAATATAATTAAAATTGTAATAAAATCGGACCAGAAAAACCTCTATTTGACTGAGAAACTCAGTTTAATCAATATTGCAGTTGGGAAACAGTGCCGATACATCTAGTTCAAATGATTGCATTATGGATATTCCATTTATTTCAGCCTTTACTACAACGCTTGAACGCCCAAAATCAGCGTCAGTAGGAGTCCACTTTACAACTCCATTATCTAAAGTCATACCAACAGGTGCATCTTCTAAAGAGTATTCAACTTGTTCATTATGACTGATTGCAAGAGCATAAGTATACTGAGTGTTAGAGAATGCCTGATTACTCGGAATTGATGTGAAGCTATAGTCTTTAACTTGATCATCAATTACCACATCACTCTTGTTTAGTAAGCCTATTTCTCCATTATACCAAGTTTCATAATACTCATTTGTTTCTTGCAGAATAACCCATTTTGAACCTTCTGGAGCAATTCCAGTGGCATTTCCTTCACTAGTAAGGACTTCAGCCTGATTTTTAATGGTTGCACAGGTAGCTTGCGTTTCTCGAAGATAGTTATTCGCATATGCCCACCTAGGTTCACTGTCGAACCAAATATTGGCTCTTTTATTAACTAAATTAATAAGGTGATATTGTTCACCAATATGAAAATAACCGACTTTTTCGCTAGATGAATCTGCATCAGCTCTCACATTTACGCCTCTGTAACTTTCAACTATATGACAAGAATTAGCATCATTATCGAGTACTTCCAAGTCAAAACGTTGAATCAACTCAGCTCCTCCTACGTCTGTAGAAATTAGCTGAACATTATGAATCCCGATCTGTTCTTTAGTAGGCTTCCAAGTGATAATGTTATCTTTTATTTCCATTCCTCTAGGCGGATTTAATAGAGATATATTTGTATATTTAGGCGAGTTAGTTTTTGGCGAATACCTAAATGAAGAATCTATAAAAACAAGCTTATTAGGGGTAGATTGATATGTCCAATTATTGTGAACAGGTATTAGATGGCTGCTCTCTTTTGAAATATAGCCAAGTTGCTTTTGCCACCTGACTTGATACCACTCTCCAACTTCTTGTATAACTACAACTTTTGCACCCGCAGAGATATTGGCATGTAAATTTGAATCTATATCTGCGCTAACCTTAACAGCTGTAGTTTTATCAATTTCAATACACCGAGCTGCGCCTTTACTTAAATAACCTTTGGCATAACTCCATGCACTTTGTCCCTCATGCCAGAAGTTTTCCCAGTTCCCTTGTGATGCTATAGAAGGCTTTTGTTCTGTTTTAGAGAAATACCCAATTTTATCTGAAGATGAAGATGACGAAGCTCTAATGTTAACACCTCTGTAACTCTCAACTACTTCACAGTTGCCTTGCTCAACTGGTAACACAGAAATATTAAAGCTATGCTCAAGAACTTCACCATTCTGTAATACACCTTTTAGTAAAATAGTATGCTCGCCAATGCTATTTTGCCCTGGCTTCCAATGTAACCTATTGTCATCTAATACCAAGTCTTCTGGGCCTGAGATTATTTGCCAATTTACTCTGAGACTGCCAGATACCATAGGCTTATAGAAATAACTTGAATCAATAAAAGCAAACTTGTTAGGTTTAGAAAGTATATTTACAGAGGTATCAGATGTCGGTTTCTCAATGTAAGCTAGCTGGTTGTTGAACCAGATTTTCTGCCATTGATTTTGCACTGAATGAACAGCCCAAATTGAACTTGCTGGTAGGGTTGCCAGCAATTCTGCATCATTTGAAGCATCGTTTAAAACTGGCTGATTATTAAAAAGAACTCTACAAATTCCTGTTTTCTGTTCTAAGTAACCTTTAGCATAAGCCCACCTGGCTGATCCATCGTACCAAAATTTTGCCCAGTTACCATTCATTTCAATTAGTGCATATTGATGTCCTTTTGAAAAGTATCCAACCTTTTCAGAAGACGAATTTGATTCAGTCCTAACATTCACACCCTTAATACTTTCCACTATTTGGCAATTTGCAAATGAGCGAGAAGCAAAGAGAAAAATAAAAAGAATAATTATTCGACTGACCATATCACTAAACCCTGTAAACTTTACTGTTCCTAAAAGAGCGCGATGATATATATGCATTTACATTTGGTCAACAGTATATTTCTTACCTCTGTGCTTATAAATACTTATCTAATCTATTTCCACACAAAATGTTGTTATATTATAACATTTACATAATCATATTTGGATAATTTATTCTTGACAGTGTACCTACTTTCACTATAATTCGCGCTCTTTCAAGCTTTTGTTAAAATTTTAGGGAATGATATTAACGATGTATAACTTACGTTTTAATAAAATCACAACATTAAAAGTTTTATTATGCACCTTGTTATTTTCAAGCAATCTCTCCTATGCACTATCAATTTCTGAAATAAAACGTATTGATGAACAAATAAAACAATTACCTAATCAAAGTGACTTTGGTGTTAGCCAGATAGGTAATTTAGTTGCACAATTAAATACAGCTGAAGCTAAAAACCAATCTGACAGAAAGAAAGTTGGTGCAAACCTTACTCAATTAGATAAAAACTTGGCTGCTCTACTAAATAGCAAATCAGGCCTGTCGAACTATGTTTTTGATAAAGCATTATATAGCGACGTAACAAATGAAATGATGTCGTTGGCATCAAGTACAGATAATAGAGCTTTTACCCATAAAAGTATAAACCTTAATCTTTTGCTTGCAGGCCCACGCAAAACAACTGAAACATTTTTTATTAACTATCTTAATAGTCAAGATATCGGTGGACTTCGATTACGGGAAACATTAATGTTTTTTACAATCCACCCATCAATATCCATTAAAGAAAGAGCGCGTTTTTTCGCCAGCGAGAAAAGCCACCCTATCTTCAGAGGGCCTGCAAGTTGGGTATATGGAAAATTAAGTGCACAAGATGACCCTCAGGCAATAGAGCAATTGTCGAGTGCACTCAAGCAGTCAGTAATTGATAATTATGGCTTTGACACCCAATTACTTACAACCTTAGGTTTAGCTGAAGTTTCCAGTATTAATACTTTCAAAACCAAAACCTCTAACATCAAACTCGATAACAACTACAAAGAAATCGCAGAACGCTACATTGCATTCAAACGCGCACAAAGCTCTGAAAAAAACACTTTAATCAAAGATACTTTTCATTTAATGACTCGTTATGAAAAAGACGAAGCATTGATATACATACTACAAAATAATAAATCTGAGTTGCTAAAACCTTTAGGTTTAATATTTGACACCAAACAAGGTGTACAATTATTACCTGAATTTGAACAACTATCTCAAATTTATGGTTATCGAGTAACAGGCAGTGTTGATAACCCTTCGATCAGTATTAAATAACTATACACTTCCTATTTACTTTTGGTGCATCAGTATGAATATATATCAACGCTTGTGTGTTATTTCCTTTTCCATCTTTATGTTAGAAGGTTGCACTTTTCTATTTGACGAGGCCCATGGTTACCGCGGACCTGTTGAAATAACCATTAAGACGGAAGATGGTTCAATTCCTCAGTTCCCCTTTTTAATTGATACTGGATACGCTGAACCAGGTGGACATGGTGGAAGTGGTCATGAAAGGGGATATGATTATTTAAAGTTGGCATATGCCGGTAAAGTGGTCACTTTTCCAAGGGAGCGTTTAGACTTATTACAACCTAATGCATACGCTATGGTGCACTTTGTAGTCCGTCATCCAAATTATCATATACAAACTTTAAGTGTAGGTTTGGGCCCGATTGACGCTGATGACCCTCACAAGCTCACAATTACAGTTAAGCCATTCGAAGACATGATGCAAGTGATAGCAGAGCGTGCTGAAGCCTTCAAAATTAAGCGAATGCAATTTCAACCCGATTCCAGAGAATACAAATCAGCAGACTTCATTTATCAACAAGAGCGCTTTGTACTAGGTAGGGCAATACATCGTCAAATAGATAAAACAAGAGACGTATACCTACCTGAGCTACCGTTAACTCTTCAACAAGAAGTAATTGATAAGTATCAACCAATTTTCAAAAAGTGGTATTACAGTGTGCCAGAGACTGACTGTCATAACCAAGTGCTCTGTAAGTATCGAATATTAGAACCTCGAAGGAAAGAATATGAAGGGTTTTAAATTTCAAAGCATTTTACTGTGCTCGGTATTCTTAACTTTTATTACCCAAAGCCGAATTGTTTATGGCCACGATACCAATGTGAGTCATCCTAGAATTACAGAGTCTGTGTATAAAGCAATACTGTCTCAAGATAATGAAAACTCAAATTATTACCAAATTTATCAAGAGCACCCAGACTATGTAACCGGTCAGTATGGTGAAGCGAGATACAGAGTTAAACTAGGGGAAGCATACCCCTATTTGTGGGGTTATGACCCTCTTTTTTCAGATGAGGAACAAAAAAAGTTAGATGAAGATATTGCTGAACCCGCTTACCCTGCTTTTAGGAAAAAAAGCTTGGATGTACTTGATGGCGTCATCATGGAAGACACTCCTGATAAAAGAGTTTTTTCTCACTTCCAACACGCGTATTCTGGCATTCCTTTATCAGTACAAGATTTCAGTGATGGAATAATCGCACCTAATAAATACATCACTTTTTTGCTGAATGTAATAAAAATGAGTAATGCTCTTGATAGCTTGGCAGGTATGTACGGTCAATTAGAACCCAGCGAAATAGCAGCGGGTCGTTTTTTTAATACTTCAGTTGCTTTAATGGGTTACCTAAATACGATTGACGACTTAAAGAGATTGTCACCCAGTCAAATATGGTCAATAGAAAAACATGGCCGTCAATTAAGTGGTGCAAAAGCCATGTGGTTGTTTGGTCATGCCCTTCATCATGCTGAAGATATGTCATCAATAGCACATGTCAGTGGTGATGCACACCTCACTGTAGCACCTAGAATATTGGGAGAAAGGGATGATTATGAAGCCCATTATATTCCAAATAAAATTTATAACTTTAATACCGAAAAAGAAGTAGATATTTGGTTTAATCAATTTGGAAAAGCTAAAATCATTAGTAATGCAGGCCAGATTTGGGGGCGCAAATCAGATCCGAGTGTTTATCAAAACTTAAATAATTATTTAGACCCAAATAATTTATCTCGCGGCGTATATAACGTAGCACTTTTTAAAGCTGAACTCACTCAACAGGACGAGCTAGAAAGTCATGCACTTGTTATTTTACATACCCTTTTTACTGACCCTTTAGCTGTAGCTGATAATTTTTGGAACTCTAACAACTCAAAAAACATCGAGTCCTATGCAGGTGCTAGTAGGTTATGTGGTCAAGGAGAATTAAGTAAGATGTTTTACTTTGGTCAATTAAGTGATTTTGAGCGTCCTGAAGGGCCTAGTTTGAACGCATGTGGGCTGAGAAGAAATATAGCATTTAGATTAACTTTGCCGGGTTATGAACTTATGCACGCATCAGCAAAGGTTGATGATGCAAGTGGTAGCTTCAACCTTCAAAGATTCCGATATTCTGGTACTGCTAATTCTCTTCTCGCTGATTGGTGGGATGCAAGCTTATTTGGCGGCCCAAGTGGTTATTATTATATTGAGCAAACCATGAAAGGCGTTGACTATCAGAGTGGAGAAAGTGGAAAAGAGATTCTACCTGGGGAAATGTTGCTAAGACCAGTTTATCTTAGGAAAGATATCACAAAACCATATTCTGAAGAAAACCCACTAGTTCAAACCTGTACTGATTGGTCTATAACAGCGCTTCGCTGCTATGAAGGCGATAGCTTATTGGAGAGATTTGCAGAAAAAATAATTCCTTACTCTTTGGATTTTTTAGTCGGTTATAGTCACTATTTTTACGATGTTGCTAATTTACCACCATACTTAGAACAAGTCGAAGTTGTGCAAGGTGGACAGAAAAAATATGGAATGAAATGGCAAGGTGAAATCAATAAACAAGGCAATTTCGAAATGACACATGAGAATGGCCCTGATGAGCACGCTTATGAAAGTTTCTACTTTGTATCCGAGAGGTACAAAGTGCAAACCATACCGCATTTGGCTTTTGCAACTCAAGCTCAATCATTAACTATTAACCTAAAATTTAATGAAGTAATCCGAAACCCGCATCATATTGATAGTGAGTTTTCTATCGGTTTTGCTCTTAATGGCAGAGAGGCGATCTTGGGTGAGAATGAGTATGAATCAGCTATTTTGACTTCCTCTCATATTGAAGGATGCTTTACTGTAGGGTCACTTGATAGTCTTAAAAGTAACTGCTGGGAGATATCTATACCTTCTTCCGCCTTAGAAAATTTATTTAATGAAGGCTTGAATGGCCGAGTAACTTTACTTGTAAAAGCCGCAGATTTAAACAAACACCGAGATCTTGACGGTAAACCGAGTAGTAATTTGAACCATGGTGCCTTGTTAGATGCGACACCCAATAGCCCAGCAAGAAAGTTTGCAAAACGTTCAGGTGAAAAATATACAATCTACGGTAGCGGTTCAGATAGTTATACCGCAAAAGAAAGTCAGTATTTTTGGCACACTGATACAACTCAACCAGGCAAAATGTTTGGAGATATAGCCAATAAAACGGGGGCTTTCGCGTACCACCCTGGTTATGACAAAAATCACATTATTTTATTCGACAGTGGTAAGCCTGAAGTTAAGTTAGAAGTTAAAAGAGGCATTAGTGAGCCCAGTGTTAAGGAGAACTAAACTATGAAAAAATTTTTCATTTTATTCATGACTTTCGCGACTCATAATTTCGCACTAGCTGCAAATGAATTTAAAGAGCAAATCAACTTAGCAGATAATATTGTTCAAGGACGAGTTATGTCAAAAAGCAGCGAATGGCGAGGAGGTAAAATATTCACCCTTTACCGTATTATGGTACGAGATGACCTAATAGCCTCAGTGAATAACGCTTTACCTAAGACGGAATTATTCATTGCGCAATCGGGTGGTAAAGCTGAGCACCCAACCTTAAAAGTTATTATTTCTCAGTCTATATCTCACCAGGTTACTTTGAGTGAAGGAGACGAAGCAATATTCTTTACGCAAACAAGAAATGACGGTTATCAAAGGTTAGTTCACGGTGGTGACTCGGTAATTCGTTTGCACGGCGTTGGTACAGATTTAGTCACTTTACCCTCCTTTAATATGTTGAAAGTGTCATCTAATGATAAGGCCAGTAACTCTAAAAACGATTTTGCCGTCAATCAGGTTGTGTTAAAAAATCAAGCCTTAACATTGACTTATGCTAAAACAAAAATAAAGCAACTTATTAAAGCTAATCCATCAAAGGAAATAAACAATGGTGAGTAGAATACTTATAATTTTGAGTTTATTTAGCTTTTGTGAACAGGTTTATGCGAAACAAAACAATAAAATAAGAAATCTAGAAATATTAATGCAAGATCAGCCTGTATATGCTAGCCCTAAAATGGATGAAAAACCTTCTGCTGTAGTTAAGTTATCAAAACCCAAGCTTAAGAAAAAAACAAAGATTCAACGGTCTTCAGCTAAAACTATCGACTTTGCTCATAGAAAGGTTAACAAAGTTAACTTCAGTAAACGTTTTGCGATTACACGATTGGATGCGAAGAATATTGCACTTGGAGCAACTGGTATTAAAAGTATTAAACAGCAACCAAACGTGATTGTAAGATCTGTATCTGAGAGTACCAATAATACAAAGGCAAATATGAGCAATGTTAATAACACTGCACAAAGGAGTAATTAGAAGTGATTAGGTTTTATGTCCTGCTTTTCTGTGGTTTGAATTTGAGTGTTGCTTGGCCTGGATTTGCTAATTATTTACAATATAATGTTACAAACAAAAGTAGTGAAGTTAGATTTGAATCCCCTCAAGTATTAAATGAAGACCTACAAGGGGTTTTTCATGCTTATGTTTCAGTTGATAAGCATGAATCAGAGCAATTACTAAAGAGCTTTTCTGATAAGGAAATAGATCTAATTTTTGTATCACCTGAGCAAATGCGTTTGAGTGAAAACTTACCATATGTAGTAGTACCTCACTCTACCCCCTCAGAAGGTTTACATTTTTTAGCATTGCCTGAATTAGCTCAGTTTCCGATTGCGACGACAACGCGATCTGAATACAGCTTATTCAATTTAGCTAACTTTGTACTTGAAAAAGAAACAACTAAAGATATTACGGAAAATCTATTCATAACAACATGGTGGGATCCGAATGTTCATCAAGTTGAGATGCCAATAACAATTTCTTCGTTACTGAATGATAATGAAACCAAAAGCTATGAACTTTATGCCATATGCGAATTAAGTATGCCAATAGCTGAAGGTATTAAATTATTTAAAAGCGTAACGCAATCAGAACTTCAAAAACTCTCATTAAGCCGCGACTGTAAAAACTAACAAAAAGATCAAACTTCATGAAAATTGCAAATTGGATGTGCCGACTGTTTATATTGGCAGCATTGCCCGTGCTCGCTGGTAGCCCTCTTTTAATAACTAATGAATCAGAGCAAGTGGTACCACTTCGTTGGCACCAAAATAACTTGCCATACAAATGGCATTTAAATGAAGACGGTTATTCATCGGTTGAGTTTCAAACTTTAGAAAAGCAATTAAAACAGGCTTTCCAAGCATGGCAGAGTTTACCTGACAGCCATGTAGAGTTTATATATAGCGGCAAAACAATGGAAGCGGGAGGGGGAATTGGTAGCAAGTTATCCCCTAATATTGACGGTATAAATAATATTTCGTTTGTCAATTCTGACATTGAATTTTCAAAAAGTGTTTTAGCAGTATGCTCGACAGCCTTTTTTTATAATGACATCACTGTGACTGAGCAAAATAATGACCTTGATGGGGATGGTATTGCTGATCTTCCATCTGGTGTTTATCCGGCTGGTACTATTTTTGATGCAGATATCTTTTTTGATGGCTCAAAAACATTTTCGCCTGAATTAATCCATAATATTGCCTTGCATGAAATAGGGCATTGCTTGGGTCTAGACCATAGTTCGATTGAACAAACGATTATGTATCCTATAACTGATCCTGATTTAGAGCGCGGTTCTTATCTAAAGACAGATGATATAGCTACCTTGGCAAGCTATATGGGAAAAGAAGATGCAAAATCACGCTATGGCGAAATTACAGGTAGTGTGATTGATGGTGTCACCGGTAAATCTGTGCGCGGAGCACACGTATATGCTGTTGATACAGAAACATTTGAAAAAGTAGTTGGAACGTATAGCTATGAATCTGGTAAATACCGTTTATATTTACCCATTGGCCAATACTTTTTACAAATTGAACCACTGGATGCTTCTCACGTTGGGCTTGAAGCTGAAAATTTAACAGACTTAATCAATGTACCTAGTACTACTTTTTTCGACCGTGAGTTTTATGATGCGGATGAATCTTCTTATGAGGAAGGAACAGAAGAACCTAAACTATTCAAAGTTAATGCAGATGCTAAGATTGAGAATATAGACTTTTATATCAATCAAAAAGACAACAGCAATTTTAAGTTTCCACTTAAAAAAGGTCTGAATTATTTTGGCTACCCACAAAAAATACCATTCGGACTAAATTCTTACGATTTGCTACAGCAATTATCTAATTATATAGATGTTAATAGAATTGAGAGGTTTAATCCTGAAACAGGTGGTTTTGAATTCACCTTTATGCTTGACGGAAAACCTCAAGGTATCGTTTTCGATATTCAAGAAGGCGAAGGTTACTTAGTTACAAGCGAGACTGATGGTGAACTTATATTTCCTGGCGTTACTTATTGCCATGAGTTTACATTAAGGAAAGGCCTGAATCTTGTAAATGTAACTTGTCCACCTGCAAGCTTTGACTCTTATCAATTTCTCGAATCTTTAGGAAGTAATCAGCAGGTTGAAAGTATACGCTATTATGATTCTTTAAATAAAAAGTTTCTGGAGACTCGTTACTCGAACGAGAGTATAGAAGGGGATAAATTCCTTATCACTCATGGTAGTGCTATTGAAATAAGAATGTTAGTGAATAATGGCAATTTTAAGCTATCAAAAAAAGAGATTACTCCCCCGATAATTAATTACGTATCTCCGGGTATAGCTTTACCAATGGATTATGTCTTAATAAGTGGACAAGGGTTTATTGCCGATAGAGAAGAGAATATCGTTTCATTAGGTGGTATCCGGCTTTCAGTGCAAAGTGCCTCACACAATAAACTACTAGTTCAAGTACCTAAAGATTTTGTACCAGGTAATTACAAATTATCAGTAACAAACAATGAGCTAAAAAGTAATGAAGTTTTGCTTAAAATTACTCCGACCGTGATGGATGAGGAATCGAGTGAAGTAGAACAGTTATTATCTGGTATGTCTGTGAATGGCTTGATTCAATCCTTAGGAGAACAAGATATATACACTTTTGTAGCTTTAGCTGGTTCAAGAATTAATGTGCAACTAACCTCTGTTGCTAGTGAACCTAAACTTGGCTTAGAGCTTTTGAATCCAAAAGGCGGATTAATAGCCAAAAATATTGCCTCAAACCCGAATAGCACTGTCAGTTTGCAGAACTTTAATATTAAAGAAACTGGTATTTATACTATTGTTATATCTGCTCAAAGTGTTGGGGCATACAATCTATCTATCGATATAAGTGCACCTCAAGAAGCTGCTAGAACGTCTGTATTATTAGGTGATCTACAGACAGCTGTAAAAGGAACAGAATTACAGCAACCTATCTTATTGTTAGTAACAGACCGAAGAGGTCAGCCTGTTTCAAATGCCGATGTTGTGATTTCTCAACTTCCAAACCAAGCAAAGATTGCATCAAAAAGCATAATAAAAAAGAATAATTCAGGGCAAACTTTCAATGCAATTAACGATAGTGGTAGTGTTTCCACTGAGGTTCATGTAACAACAATCAAAACTGATTCCTATGGTTTAGTTGCGGCAAAAGTCGCGGCTCCAGATCTTACACAAGACACTGAGTTATTAGTAAGGGTACCAAGTATTCCTGATATTAAACCTATTACTCTGAAGGTAAAGGTTATTGATACTCCAATAGCAAGGGTTGTAATTGAGAGAACAGAACAAGACTGTGGAGATAAATGCCCTGTAGGAGCTGAATTACCAGAACCTTGGCGAGTAACCTTCTTAGATGCTGATGGAAATGGCGTTGAAGGGGTTGCTATGGAATGGCATGTAATTACCGGAGATGGACGACTAGGTGAGCAGTCTGGTGAAACGACCAAAGAAACTATTCAAATGACCACTGACATCAATGGAACTGTTGAAGTATTTCATAAGTTAGGTGAAAAATTGTTTTTAAATACAGATCCAACTGACTTGTCTCAGCCACTGATTCCTCTTCCACAAGTTGTAATGATGTCTGTACCTGGACAGTCAGCACCAGTGATATTCACAGCTCATGTAAAAGCAGGTGAGGTTGTAAACCTCACTCCGAGCCGAATAAGTGATTTCCAAGTAACGCTATATACTCTTTCATATAATAAAATTGGACTACAAGCCTCTGATGAGTATGGTAATCCTGTAGAAAATGCAGAAGTGAAAGTTTTATCACCACAAATTGATTCTGGTATTGAGATACTACCTGGACGTATTCACGGTGCTCCCATAACTAATTACCAAACAAATGAGAGAGGAGTTTGGCTAGGCTCTATTCATGTAGGTGGTGTGATACCAACAATAGATGAGTTTGGTAACAGTGATACAGAAGGTTTAGCTGAGACTTATGAAGTTGTATTGGCTGTTAATGATAGTGAAATTGTATTCAGTTTAGACGTCGATATGGGTCCTGTCCTACTTGCCTCAGAATCTATTAAGAATGGTCTCGTAGGACAGCCATTGAATGAAGCTTTCACATTCAAGCCCCATGCATTCATGCGTGACCTTTCTAAACATACGTTCCCAACTGTTCCCTTCAAGGCAAATTGGAGTGATGTTTATAAGCTTCATAATGATCAGACCATAGAAGGGTATGGCTGGCAAGGGCCTGTAAACATGACTGTTTACAATGACATAACAAACATAAAAGACTTCAGCAAGTTGATGCAAACAGTTCAAAAAGGTGAAAATATTAACTTTAGCCTTCTAAACCAAGATGATTTAGGCACTGAGCTACGACCAGAAAGCCAGCGTTTAACTTGTGTTGAGAGCAAAGAACCTATTTTTTGTGATGGAGAACTTCAAGGTCGCTCTTATAGGGAGAGAGTTGGGAAAGTTAAAGTGGATAATATTGGTGACTTTTATAATAGAAGACCAGTAATAATAAAGGCTGTTATACCTAGTTATACACATGGAATATTTGTTGGCACATCAAAAACTCAGCATAATTGGGGAGTGCTTTGGAATGTTGCAAAAGAAACACAAATTAAAAATCTTACCGGTTTTGCTTTAGCATACCCTGAACCAATAAGCATGTCGTTTTCGGTTGAAGACCTCTTTCTCGGTAATAACTCAGACACTAGTATATACCCTGGTATGAGGACTATTAGTGGAATTGATTTAGATACATTAAAAATTTCCTTACCAGATGGAAGCGTTGTCGATGGAAAAAATATTCAAGAAAGATTTAAACTAAATAGTGCCCCTAACTTTGCTCAACTTTGGTTAGACTATCACAAAATATCGGAGATTGATGAGCATATACTTGAAAGTAGTCCTCAGCACTTGCAACTAATATATGAGCCTAAAGCTTCAGAATTAACTGACGGAGAAAACACCTTTTCTTTGGTAATTTCTGATCAAGCTGGTAACAGCAGCACAGAGGTAAAATGTACATTCGTTTATCCATCATCAATTAAATGCCAGGACTAAAATATAATGAGAACTAAAATTTTATTATCAGTATTATTAATTTGGATAAGCGCATTTAATTGTTTAGCTTCAGAGCTTTATGACTCTAGCGTTATTGTTTCTGACGTTCAAACTCGTTCATTTATTGTTTCTTGGTCGGCAACTTCTAATAGTAATTCGATCTTAAATATATATTTAGATCCCAAAGGTAAGAATTTAGTTAACGGCGTCGTTAAAACTCCACAGTTTATTTACGCAACTGATGAAAAGTTAAACCAGATGATGCTTGAACGAGGCTTATTCAGAACTCGAGTACATGGTTTAGAGCCAAATACGCATTATTACTTCCAAATTGAACAAGATAAACTAAATGGTACAAGTCGTTTATTACCGAGTACTGGTCCTCTATTTCATGTAAAGACAATGGATAGAGAGAATATAGTGCTGAATGATACTTTAGCTGCTTATATTCAAAGACAAAGTGAACAAAGTACCAAAGGTGAATTAATTTACTTTAGTTTTCCTGGTGCTGCATACCCTCTTTCACATGTGGTTGGCGATTCATTACCTGAAAATATGGCTGCTATAAGTCTTTCAAATGTTGGAAGCTCTGAAAAGCATCTATCACTAAAAATGCCGAAAGTCGAGATAGGAAAGCGCATAAGCCATGGGTTAAGCGAATTTACCTTTACATTACCTGAAAATTCTAACTTGGGACGTTTGCAAATAGTTCCAGAAATTATAACCCTTGAAACATCAAAGGATACAGATTTAGACGGAATACCTGATTGGTATGAAATTAAAAATGGACTGAATGTTAATCAAAATGACTCTTTATTAGATGCTGATTTAGACGGCTTAACAAACATAGAAGAGTTTAGGTTAGGTACTAGCTCTAATCTTGCTGATACTGACCAAGATGGCATAAATGACTATCAAGAAATAAAGATTGCGGGAACTTCTGCTCTTACTTCGGATACAGATAATGATGGGCTTTCAGATTATCAAGAGTTAAAAGTCTACAAAACAGATGCCTTATCAACAGATAGTGATGGTGACACTTTCTCAGATGCAGATGAAGTTAGAAATGGATATGATCCTAAAGATTCGCAAGTCCACCCACCTTTTGCTGACAAAGATAACGATGGTATTGCCGATAAAAATGATAATTGCCCCGCGCTTTCTAACCCGAAGCAAGAAGACACAGATCTTGATGGAATAGGAAATTCCTGTGATGAAGATGATGATAATGATGGGGTGGAAGATCATAAAGATAATGCTCCGTTAATCCCAAATACAGAACAAACAGATACTGATAATGATTTGATTGGTGATATAGCTGATAACTGCCCATTTATATCAAATATAAAACAAGAAGATAATGATGGAGATGGTTTAGGCGATTTATGCGATGAAGATGATGACAATGATACTGTCTCAGATTATAAACAGGAAGGTGAAGTATCTGATACAGCTGCTTTGCTAAATGATATTACATCGGTACGTAATTTAAATCTTGAATATGCTACAAACTCAAAGGCAAAAGTACTTTTCTTTAAACAAACCTTAGACTTAAAAGAACAAATTTTGTTGGGCGAATTTGATCTTTTTTTGCATAAATTTAAAAAGTACCAATTAACGCACGAAAACTTCGTAAAAGTTGGCCAATTAATTACAGTAATCGATGCTGAAAGTTGCAACTGTGTAATAATCAACCAACCTAAAAGTCAACTTCAAGTGGAAACGAACAATGAAACTATTAACATGCGTTTACCAACGCACATTCCAAAAAATGGACGTACTCTATTTTTGACATCTGAAGATGGCTCTGCATTCAAACAATACAGTAGTTTAGAACGGACAAGACTAATAAATTTACTTCAGTCAGGGAAAGCCTTCAAAAAGAACGATAACTGTCAATATGTTCCTAATTTAAACCAATTAGACATAGACCTTGACGGCATTGGTGATGCATGTGATATCACACCTCAAGATTTGGATGGTGATGGTATATTAAATGCTAGTGATAATTGCCCTGCAGTTCACAATGAAAACCAAAATAATATTGATGGTGACGCTTATGGAGATGCATGTGATGAAGACATTGATGGTGACGGACTTACGAATGATGTAGAAATTAATGAACTTTTCACTGATCCGAATAATGCTTTTTCTTGGTCAGCTTCGACAAGTGATGGTGATGCTGACTTTGATAATGATGGATTTAGTAATTCTCATGAAAGTAAAGAAGGAACACCTGTATTTATTCCTAATATACGTTTAGGGAAAGGTAGGAATTTAATTTATTATCCAACTTTTCTTTTAGATAAACCTACAGCTTCAGGTCTTATAGAAGCATTAGGTGGTAAAGAATATATTTCTCGTTTAACAATCTTTAATAATTCAGGAGAAATTGCAAAAGAATACTATTTGGATGGTGAAGAATGGACTGGCGAAAACTTCGATCTTCTTAAAAATCAAGCAGTGCAAATTGAAGCTATTAACGCTAAAAGTGTTATTACTTCAAATGAAAATAATTGTGAGACTATTAAATTAGAATTCGGTAAAAATTATACTTCTTTACCATGTAGAGTAACCAATATTTCATCTTTTAAAATTCTAAAAAAGTATGGCCCTGAAAAAATAAAATCAATAACTGCAATTGATCCTTCAACAGGCCTATTTCAAACAGCGGCTTTTTTTGATGGGGTTATTACTGGAGATGACTTTTTCATTCAGTCAACAGCTGGCTATATTATTGATGCCATGACAGATTTCAATATTGATCCACCACCTTCATCAGAAAATGGTATTTTAATTAAAAATCAAGATGAATTGAATATTGTTTCTGACTCTGAGTTATTTTTAAATGGCAGTATTGATACTCAAACTGGCGTACTGATGATAAACGGACATGCCGTACCTATAAATGGAGGTCTTTTTAACTCTGGAAAAATAACCTTATTAGAGGGTGACAACCTCATATCAATTAGAGGTAGAGACAGTAATGGAAGAAGTATTTCACACGACTTAGTTATAAAGTATGTAATACCGCCAGAATTCGAAATTATATCTCACGAAAATAACGATAGATTATTCTCGAAATCAATAACTGTAGCAGGAACATTTGAAAGAGCTCATAGTGTTTATGTTAATGGAGTCCAGAGCATTTTAAAAGATGGTATGTTTATGGCTTACCCTGTTGAATTAAAAAGGGGTATTAATAAACTTAGAGTTAAGGCTTTGGGTGAACACGGGGTTACAACTGAAAAAATAATTGAAATACATACCGAACCTCAAAACATAACTCTCTTTGCTGATGATGCTATCGACGTTGATTTTCATTCTTCTTGGTCTTTTGGTCCAACTGTCTATTTTTCTAATCCTAAATACATAAAATATTTAAGTAACAATGAACCTTTCGAAGCTTCAGTTTGGTTTGATAGATTTCCTGATCTAGAGCAAGTAGGTTTTAAAGCTGAATTTAAACATCGTTTAAGAGGTGATGATTACCAAGGACAGCGTTTCGAGTTCTCTGCTTTATCTACTAACCTTGAATTTGGTAATCATCAATTTGCAATCCCTATTAAAGTTTATAATAAAAAAGGTGATTCAAGTTTCCTAGAAGAATCTTGGTTAAGTATAGATTTGCTTAAAGAAAATGGGGGAGGGTCTCTAGTCATTACTTCTCATGAAGATGGACAAGTAGTTTCCCAACCAGATCACAAAATTCAAGGATATTTAATTGAGGCCGAAAGCTTAACTCTTAATGGTCAACCGATCGATACTGTGGCTGGGTATTTTGATTTTCCTATAACTTTAAAATCTGGTCGTAATTATTTAAATTTCGAAATAACTAGAAAAGATTCCGATAATAATATAACTACTAGTTCTGAGGTTATAAGATTAGATTATGTAGTTGAAAACGATGTTTCAATTCATGTTATTTCGCATAGTCATAACCAAAATGTAGGCAGTAACAGTATTACTCTAAAAGGAAGAATTTCGAATCCAGAAGCAATCGTAAAAGTTAATAATAAAATAGCAAATAAGGTTGGTAAAACTTTTGAAGTTGACTTACCTATTAGTAAAGGAAAAAATCAAATTATTGTTACTGCTGAGTATAATAATAAAGTAGTTCAGTATCCTCTAAATTTATTTGGAAAAAATTATACCGCGCGTTTTACTAATTTAGTTGATCGAGAGAAACTCTTTACTTCTTTGCCTCAACTTGAACTAAGGGTAGAAGCCCCTTTTAAAAGAGCTAGAGTAAATAATGGAGATTGGGAGATAAATTGGGATTCATATCAAGAATCTAATAATGGTGATAGCAATCTTCTTTTGCGCATAGTGAATGGAAGAAAACTAAGAGAAGGTCGAAATACAATTACTGCAGAAATTGAGTACGAAGATGGAACAATTGAAAAGCTCACTACAGTTGTATTATTCGATAGAAAAACACTGAATTTTAAGATTTTAGATAAAGATAAAGTGAGTTTGACTTTAACTTTACCAGATGATGTTCTTAATAAAATGAATATTATTGAGTTTAATCCAACATTCCCGAGAATGCGCTCTAGGCTATTTCAAGCACCTTCTATAAAAAATAGTTCACATAATGATGGAGCTTATGGAAGGATGATGGATGGTGCAATTATTGAGGATTTAGGCCTCGATGAACTCTCTCGTAGGACAGTTATTGTTGAATTTTCTTACGAAATATTTCAGGAAATGGTTAAAGAGAATGATACAAATAAAGTTACTGGTCTTATAAATATTTATAACTCAAAAAATAATGTTATTTTCAATCAATCATTAGACTATGTAGTAAAATATGAAGAAATAAATAGAGAACCGAAAATATTTTTATGGAATTATTATCCTGGTCAAAAAATAAGAACATATCAAACAAAGTTAATTGCTTCTGTTGTTAATTTCAAACCTCACAAAGCTACACTCAATGGAAGACCGATTAAAGTAGAGCAACTTGAAATTGCTAATGGCTCAAATGACTACTTTTTATCACGTACTAGTCTTCATTTATACCAAACTGACTATGAACTAATCATTTATGATGAATTTGATAATTTTATAACCAAAAAAATATCATTTGATTATGAACCATTTCTTTATACTTTGATTTCAGGGCAAGAATTTAACGATTATAAAGAAGAGCCTATAATCGCTTTATTCGAAAAAAACATTATTAAAGGAAGTGGGAATGTAAGCAAAGATCTTGATAAGATTAATATGAAATCAAGATATCAAATGAATTCACAGAGCAATGATCACGGAATATACACCGGAAATATATCTTTCAACTTATGGTCTAAAAATGGAGGAGCAACGGCTGGTTCTGAGATGGTTAGTAGGCCAATAGACTTTCCTGATGATTATATCAGGAGAGACAGAAGAAATTATGTCGCATACATTGATGTCTTAAAAAATAATAATATAACTCCTGAAATAGAGTTATTATCTCCACTTAACGGAAGCACAACATATCACCAAGAAGTAATGTTGGAAATCATTACCAGTAATGACCAGTTTTCAGACGTTTATGTAAATGGGGAACTTGCTAAAAAGCAAATTCTTGAAGATTCAGTAGCTGTTTCACCTTATAAAATGACCCATCAATACAAAATGCCATTAAAAATAGGTAGTAATAAAATAGTTGTTCGTGCTAAATCATCTTTAAACGAGCATGTTTCGGAGAAAGTTTTTACAATTAACAGAGCTGAGATGCCTCGTCCATCATTTGTCATAAATTCACCTAAAAATAATGAGAAATTCAGTGTTTATAATGACGATACCAGGTTTGTGAACATTTGGGGAACTTATGATACATCTATACCAATTGATGAATTACTAGTTAATGGTGAAAAAGTTAGCCTTTTAAGTTCAGATATAAATTTTAGTAAAGATTTTTCTGTAGGGTCACATCAATTAATTATTACCGCTAAAAACAGTGCTGGCATTACAGAAAAGGTTATAAATTTCTCTGTAGAACTCACAGCACCAAAAATTATTCTTCGACAACCAGTAAGTCAAGTTACTACGCGTTCAGAATATACCTTAGGATTTAAAGTTGATGATGGAAATGCTTACGTTACTGTGAACGGGTTAATTATGGATTCAAATGATTTCGGTCATTTTTCAAAATTCATTGAATTAAATGAGGGCTTAAATACTTTCGAAATTATTGCAAAAAATGCTTTAGGAGAAGATAAAAAAACGGTCTACATTCTGAAAACAACTCCTTCTGAAGTTCAATCTCAGATTGAAGTTAAATCTAATAATTATAGTAACAATTCCCTTAACATTATTGTGCCTAGTATCTCTATACCTTCAAATCTCCGTTACAGTACTTATATGCCGGAGAGATTAGTAGATGGAATGTGGCTCAGAATAGTCAGTGCTCGGCGTGGGGGGCCTAGTAATCCATTGATACTAGATTATGAAGTACATGTAGATGAAAATGTTCCTTCTGGTAAGTATGTTATTCCGTTAGATGTTACTTTATACGATGGTAATGGTGAACAATTCTATCATGGTCTTTATGAAATTATTGTATTTGTTAATACTTCTCCATTAAAAATTACATTTAGTAACTTATTACAGGATATGAAAATTCCAAGTTTGACCTATAATGTAGAAGGTTTTGTTAATGATCCTAAAGTTCAACTAGAAATTAATAGCGAGCCTGTTTTAGTAAATTCAAATGGTCATTTTTCTCATATTTTGAATTTAATAAACGGTTATAATCAAATCATTGTTAAAGCTGAAAATTTAGACCAATCATATAAAACTACTTATCAAGTTAATGTATTAACAAATGGCCTTGAATTAGCTATTGTAAGTCCTAGTATGGGGGCAACCTTAAATGAATCATCAGTTAAATTATCTGGGATTGTCAGTGACCCTTTGGCAAATGTGTCTGTTAATGACCTAAAAGTTTTAGTTGATGATAAAGGTAAATTTGAAACTCAGTTATTTCTTGCTGAAGGTAACCAACAGATACTTTTAAATGCAAATAATGGTTATTCTACTACTTCTAAAACACTGAATGTAAAAGTTTTAAAGCACAGTTTAGATTTTAATGTCAACTATCCACTCGAACATTATACTTTTGATCAAAATCTTATCCGTGTAACTGGTGTTGTATCTAAATCGGATGCTGAGGTTTCCGTAAATGGATATATTGCAACAGTTAAACCTACGGGAGAGTTTTCTGTTGAGTTTGAATTACCTATAGGTGTTCATAACTTAACTATTTTAGCTACTTCAGGCTCCGAACAAATACAAAAGACAAGAACTATACATATCAGTGACCTTGCTAACAGGAAGATAATAAAACTTGTCAGAGGTAACGAAAGTGAGTTAGAGACAGCCATTGTTGAAGTTACAAGTGAAGAAATGGCATTACTTAAATCTTATACTTACCATATGAGCAATCTGCCAGAAGGAGTTTCTTTTGAAATGACAAACGTATTTTGCAATGGAACAAATGGAGCTTTTGAATTTAAATTTATCTCAGAAAATAATGTTCCTGTAAATATGCATGAGGCGACTTTAACTATTGTGTTAAAAGGTGGAAATGGCGATGTAATAACTACAAAGCAGATCCCTTTATTGATTTCCGTTTATGACGATAAACCAACACCATTAATTTTAGAAATATCTAGCCCTAATAATGAACAGATAATTACATCTAACAATATTTCAATAAATGGAAAAGTTAACGAAGCAAATGCAAGAGTTCGTATTCAAGGCAAGAATGTAAGTTTAAATTCTATGGGCGAGTTTACACATCACATGTCTCTTGCTGAAGGCATGCATAACATATTGGTAACAGCTGAATATAGTGGGCAGTTACAGAGTCGTATTTTGACAATTATCATTCCAAATATAAGTGAAATTAAGTTGAATAAATGGCGGAAAGCGACTTCTCAAATAGACATAAAAGTTTCTAGAGATTTAAGCGGTAAAATAAGAGATGCTAGCCTTGAGTTCGATATGCCCGATGGTTTAGATATTGATTATTATGATTTTGAAGAAATAGATGATATGACTTATAGAATCCATTTAGATATTACCGCAAGTAACAACTTTAAAGATGCAGATTTTAATATGAAGGTTATTTTAAAAGATCAAAGTTTGAATGCTGTATCAGAACAAAATTTAATAATAAAAGTATTTTCTGATATCAAATGAGAATAAAAGTAAATATTAAAGAAAGAAACAAAGCATTAGCTTTATTAATTCTAGCAGTAGGATGCTATGTTTTTTTCTTTAAAACCACAATTAAAATAGTAACAAATGATGTTTATCATAATCAATTACTTCTCGTAGTAAATACAGATGGAAGTGTTATAGATTCTTATACCGTTGAAAATAGTAGTATTAAATTGGAAACTGCAGATGTAATCAAGTACATTTTTAATTCTGCAGAAATCCAAGTTATACACCCACTTTTAAAGAAAGGTTCGTTTAAGGTTAAGCCTTCAAGTTTAATCAGTAAATCAATTAACATTAACATAGATTGTTGGTGTGCAGATAAGCTATATCCTCAACAAGTAGATCTCACGCTTATATACAATCATTTTGCTGATATTGAAGATTTCTTTTTACCTTCTTTAACAATGGATGCAAGACTTAAGGCAGTCGAAAATTATAGTAAAGATTTATACATGCTTACCGCAATAGCTAGCCCTCGTTTAGGGAAAGCAAGAATGCTTCACAAGAAAGAAGTTAGAAAACAAAAAAAAAGAATCGGAAAAATAATAGGTTCGATCTATCGCCGATAGTTCACTGTGTTCTTATCTCTCCTAATATAGTGATATCAAATGAGCATCAAGATACACCGATGGATTATTCAGTTAACCATCAATTTATTATTAAGCAGCTTAATCATCTTTGGGCTGCCTAATTCAATTACGTCGATGCATTGAGTGGATTTGTTTACGTAGCATGCGTATGTAACTCCCTCAAAAAGTGAAACAGTTCATAAGTAGAATTTTCCATTAACTAAAATAGGAAAATTTACCACGAGAAAAAGTAAGTTCACTGAAACTCAAATTGTCAGAATGATCAAAGAAGCTGAGTCTGGCGTTCCCGTCCCTGAAGTGTGCCGTAAATATGGCATTGGCCAGAATAGCTTCTACAAGTGGCGCTCAAAGTATGGCTGTATAGAAGCGTCTGAGGTTAAACGCCTCAAATAACTTGAAAAGGAAATCGTTAGCTAAAAGATATCTTCGAAATTCTAAGATTAAATCATTCGATGCTTTAGGATATCGTTCAAACAAACTGTAAAGATAAGTAGGCACAGAGCTTGAGTTGTACACTTAGAATCTCAGTTTAACGTCAGCGTTGCTTTGCTTGTGAAGTGGTAGGGCTAAGCCGCTCAGTATTTTATTAAAAACATAAACGGTCATCAGATGATGAGGTTATAGATGCATTGCTAGCATTGGTTGAACGTCACCAATGATGGGGGCTACGCAAACTAATTAAAAGGCTACGCAATTAGGGGAAACCTTGGAATAAGAAGCGAGTTGAACAAATTAACAACATTTTAAGAAATAAAGGAAAACTCCGAATACCAATAAGAGCGTCAAAACCATTAAGGGTCACACTGCAACATAATGAATCTTGGTGAATGGAATTTATGAGTGATGCACTAAGCTATGGACATCGCTTGCGAACATTAAATATGCTCGATGACTTCAATCGACAAGCATTAGCGATTGAAGTTGATACTAGTTTAACTGGTGAAAGGGTGATTCAGAAACAAAACCGATCATTGCATGGCGCGGTAAATCAATGCAAATTAGAATAGAAAATAGCCCAGAGTTTACTTCGACCATTTTAGAAGCTTGGGCTATGGAAAAACATCAAGCTTGAGTTTATAGAACTTGGTAGTCGTTTTCAAAATAGTTTTGTTGTAAGGTTTAGCCGAAGTTACCGTGTAGAAGCACTAGATTTATACTTGTTTGAATCACTGCAAGAAGTACGTGAAATCACAGAAGAGGGGTTAGCTATCTCTAATTACGAACGGCCCCATGATTCACTTTGTGCTATGACAGCAATTAGTTATCTTGAAGCAGCATAAATTTCTACGAAAGAGCTGCGCTTAATTGCCTAAATTACAAATGATACAAGGACAATGTTGATACTGTTAAAACACAACTTTAGAGTGAATTATTTGGTTTACTAATCTACGCTTATAGTCTTCTATTAGATATATTTGACCAACTCAATATAAAGTTGACTTCTATGATAATTTAAGAGAGTAGGTAAAGTAGCCTGACTTAAACAAACTAGACTCTGATGAACTCGGGACGATTCAGTTTGCATGTGGCATATCCCAAAACGAAACAACTTCAGAACTGTTGGCTTTTCATTATGCCGAAGGAGAGCCTCTGTTAAGCTAATTTATGTGTAATGTCCAATACTAGACAGTATTGGACATTACAAGCATTACGTACAAAACTACTCATCTTTCACACAAAATAATACACATGTGTACAACATAAACTCACTTAAGCATGTGAAAATAAGATTAAAACTAACGCAAACAAATAATTGACTATATATAATGTATAGTATTAAACATAATTTAGAGAAGCTATGTAAACTAAAGTTTTTAACCCAGAGTGCTCTTAAGTATATAAACACAGTAATTTAACATAACGTAAATTATAAGAAATTAACTATAGTTGAATTAAATGGTAAAATTTGTTTTCACTTACTAGTTGGCCTATAAAAATGAATGAACAAACCTTTTGGGAAATTTTAGAAAAAGTAAATCAATCTCCAGAAGAACCAAATGAAACACTGAAATCAATTTTAGCTAAGTTAACAACCGATGACATCGGTAATTTTGATGCAATTTATACAGAAAAACTTAAAACCCTTTGGCATTGGGATAATTGGTCTATCGCATTTATTATATGCGGATGTAACACTGAGTACGATTTTTTAGATTTTTGTAATTGGTGTTTAGTACAAGGAAAAGAATTTAATATAAAACTTACTAGTAAACCTGATGACCTGTTCGATTATAATTACCCAATAAAAGACAGTTTACCTTACCCATATATTGATGAATTTGATTTGGTACCTGGCTTATTATTTGAAGAATTGACAGGAAATGAACTCCCATATCATCAAGTAGTTAACTTTCAACCAAAGGGAAAAAGGTTTAAAAACAAACCTAAATCCCTTAAAGAAAATTATCCAAACTTATTTAATAAATTTTGGAAAAAGGATTAATCTATAATAATTCTTAACATTCTTCTTAATGGTTCAGCTGCTCCCCAAAGTAGCTGATCACCCACAGTAAATGCACTAATATATTTCGGACCCATCGTTAGTTTTCTAATACGTCCGACTGGTATATCTAATGTGCCAGTTACTTTTACTGGAGTTAATTCTTCTGCTGTAATATCTCTATCATTTGGAATAACACGAACCCATTCATTATGAGTTGCAAGAATGCTTTCGATCTCTTCGACGCTTAAGTCTTCTCTTAATTTAATGGTCATTGCTTGAGAATGACAACGCATTGCGCCAATTCTTACGCATAGTCCATCAATTGGAATTGGTGATCGACTAGAACCTAAAATTTTGTTTGCTTCTACCTGCGCTTTCCACTCTTCTTTTGACTGGCCAGATTCCATTGGCACATCAATCCA
>Ga0114932_10001580_pt1 | contig 25625 bp, 13 predicted proteins | sample 2SBtaG_2_FD_87286 | JGI IMG/M metagenome (GOLD analysis project Ga0114932, IMG submission 87286) | Deep subsurface microbial communities from Kolumbo volcano to uncover new lineages of life (NeLLi) - 2SBTROV12_ACTIVE470 metaG | ecosystem: Environmental > Aquatic > Marine > Volcanic ...
CCAGGGAAGAACCCCCATGCAGACCTTTCAGGATGGAAGGCCACTTTACCAACAATACGTTTTTGAAAACTCAGAGGAGGAACAAACAGCCGCTTAAAATCGTGTAGAATATCTTAACCGAGAAACCATGGCTCTTCCTCTTCGAAAAAACTAAATCTGTAAACGCTTTTCGTTACTAGTACATATGAAGACAACTTAATAGGTAAAGGCCAAAAATCGAATGTTGTTCTTCCTGATGAAACAGCCCGTCTTTCAGTTTTTTAATCCAAACTGTTTCGAATTTAAATCAAGGATATATGAAGCTCTCGACCAACGGCACGTGCGGCTTTGGACATGGTGGCTAAGGTAATATTGGGCACTTCTGAGTCCAGTAATCGATCCAATTGACGCCTACTAGTCTTCATTCGTTCTGCCATAGCCGTTTTGGAAATGTGATTTTCCTTCATAGCCTGTCGGACTTGATCTGCAAGGATTTCTTTAAGGGCTTGATGTTCACATTCCTCAAGCATTCCTTGCTCATCAAGAAAATCGTCTAAGGATGATCCAACATGAGAGGTTTTTGTTTTTTTGCTCATTGTTCTATTTCCTTCTTTCGGTTTATGGCAAGATCTAAATCTGCTTTTGAGGTCTTTTGTGACTTCTTAACAAAACCATGAAGCAGAACCATTTCATCATTCTTAATAAGAAAAATAACACGAGCAATGCGCTTATCTGATATATCACACCTAACTTCAAAAAGCCCACGCCCTAACGGTCTGCTATAAGGCATTCCAATCGGCCAACCAAACTCTACTTTTTGAATATCTTTGCCAACGATTTTTCGGTCTTCAATGCTTAGTTTTAATAGCCAGTTTCTTACAGGTTCGGTGTCATTTGATGTTTTGTAAAAACGAGCAATGATTTTCTTTTTGGGTCGTGGCATAATTGATCGTGTCATATATGGCACTCATTGTCAATTTTTTGAGGTAGGCTTGGAGTATTCTGTGAGGACTTGGCGGGGAGCTTTGGCAAAACTGTATGGTAATTGTATCGTAGACAGTCAGTATCAATTACCATCAAGCAGAAATTCTTGGCTCCAAATCTTCCCATTATCAGAACAAAAACAAACAAATACCACGAAACAGGACTTAAGGAAGATGTCTGGCGCTTGAATGGCATTCAAGAGGTCGTCCCACCTTTTTGATTGAAAGGGACCTTTGACGGCGGGTTCGATCCCCGCCAGCTTTATATACATTTTAAAGGGCTTAGTCGATTTGACTGGGCCCTTTTGTTTTGAAATTGTATGGTAATTGTATAGTGGGGGTTTGATGGGTAAAAGTAGGATTTTAATTTCGAAAAAATTTGATTCCTTTGGCATGTCACATTGGTCTGCTCCCGACCCAGGCTGTGTGAAAACTCGGACAGCAAGACTCCTTACAGAAAACCGACTCCACCAGAAGCTCGTAGAGCAACGATCAGCATGTTAGGAAGGGGTCAGGGACCCCCTATTTAGAGGTAGTTTTGAGTTTTCACACAGTCTGGACCCATAGCGTACATTGAATATTTGAAGTTCGCCGGCCTCTTATGCCAAAAACTGGGGTTTGACTCCCCTTGAGGGTATCATATTTAATTTTTAAAAACGCCAGACCAAAAGAAACTGAGCTACATTTTCATCGGTGTCTTCATCGCCAAGTTTGTTCATCCAGTATTGCCATTCAATGCCAATAAAAACTTTTTCCGGATAGTTGAACAGGTTACTGACATGATATCTGAATTGGGGTTGGGCTAAAATCCAATCTTCTACTCTTGCTCCCGTCTCATCTGTTCTTTCTCCAATATATTCTGCATGACCTACAATGGAGAAACTATGTGATTTTATTTTAAAAGGATATGCCCAATTGATATCGAAATAAAATGAATTATCTTCTTTAGGCACTCCCCCTGATGCAAGGCCATTACTATCGTCTATATAAAAAGCAAAATCTGTATTTAAAAAAGTAAATCCCTTCACATCCCAGGAAGCTCTGATTCCCGGCAGGTACTTAACAACCTCAGAATCTGCCCCCATATTTATTCCCGCAAGAATACCAATATCTTTAATTGGACCAATTCCTATTTTTGAATTCAGGATTTTGCTCAAACTAAAATTAAAATACACCTCACCATAAAACTCACCGTCATTGAAATCATCGTCGTCTGCATCATTGAGGAAATCGATGAATATATAATTGTCCCCATATTTCCATCCGCTAGCATGCTGGAAAGTTAAGATATGGGTTTCTGAATCACGTCCTCCTCTAAATGGGGCATCAAGGTTTCCGAATTGATAATGCAACTCTGTAGTACTCCAGTCAAATGCGCCCGCCGTAGTTGGCGTTAGACTGGTAGCAATAATAAAAATGAAAAATACTACAAAAGATCGGAATAAGTTCATTACATCCATTATCTAGAAGAGGATAGATATTGTAATTAATAGCTTTTATATTGATTTATCATGTCAAAAATGGATTTGCCCTATAAATTATCTCCAGATTGATTATAATAGGAAGCTCAATGTTAATGTATATGGTTTTGAGAAGGTTTTTCGCCGTTTCTCCCATGACGACACACATTTAGAGGTTTTCAGATGAAAAAGCTCATCGCCTTTCTGGCCATCGTTCTGAGTGTGTTCACCCTTGCCGTTCAAGCTCAATCCAAGTCATTAGAAAAGGTCTCCATTCAGTTGAAATGGTTCCACCAATTCCAATTTGCTGGTTACTATGCAGCCAAGGAGAAAGGGTTTTATGCCGAGGAAGGACTCGACGTTGAACTGGTGGAATACAATTCAGAACACGATCCCATCAAGGACGTGGTCCGTGGCCGGGTGGAATATGGTATTGCTGATTCCGGATTATTGATCTCCCGGCTTCAAGGCAAGCCGGTGGTCCTCTTGTCGCAAATATTCCAGCACTCCCCCGTGGTCTTCGTCACGCTAAAAAAATCCGGACTGAATTCCCTGCTCAACCTGAGCGGCAAAACCATTATGACTTTTAAACAGGGTCATGGAGACGCCGCACTGCGGGCCGCTGTAATGAAAATACTGGGAAGCCAGGACAAGGTGCAATGGAAAGCACACACCTTCAAAAACCAGGACCTCATTGATGGCAAGATTGACGCTATGCTGGCCTATTCCACCAATGAGCCTTACTGGTTTCATGAACAAGGCGAAGAAATCAACATAATCGATCCGCGTAATTTTGGGATCGATCTTTACGGTGACAATTTGTTCACTTCCGTCCACGAGGCGCAAAACCATCCTGAAAGGGTCGACAAACTCCTTCGCGCAACCATCAAGGGATGGACTTACGCCCTGAAGCATCCGAATGAATTAATTGACATCATCCTTGAGAAATACAACACACAAAAGAAGACGCGGGCCCACCTGGAATTTGAAGCCCGGCAAACGGCAGAACTGATTGATACCAAGAGTTTCAAAATAGGCCATTATGAGTCCTTCCGATTCGATGAAATCGCCGTTATCTACCGGAATCTTGGTTTGACTGACAGGAGTAAATTTTCAGAGCAATTTTTCTGGAACACACCTTTAAAGACTCAAACCACTAGCATCAAATTGACAGAACAAGAACAAGCCTGGGTTCGTGGCCATACTACTGTCAAAGTGGGTATAGAAGAGTGGCCACCTTTGGTGTTCACGGGTAAAGACGGCGACGCGGATGGTTTGGCGGGAGGCTACTTGAATCTTATTGCCCGGAAAACGGGGCTAAAGTTTGAAATCGTCAGCGATCAATGGGACAACCTGCTAACCGGTTTGCGCAGTGGAAATATCGATCTCCTTCCCGCGACCTATTTTACCAATGACCGAACTAAATACGGTCTCTACTCCACGCCCTATTTTCAGGTACGGGAGTTCTTCTACGTCAAGGACAGCAACGTCCAGATTCATGCGGCTGACGATCTAGCCGAAGCCCGCATTGCTGTGATTAAAGGGTATGGAACCATTCCCAAGCTTCGCGAGCGTTTCCCCCGTGCGACAATCGTCGAAACCAAAAATCTTCTAGATTCCATCAATACAGTCCTCAACGGCGAAGCGGATGCTTTGTTCGATACCCAGATGACTGTCGAAGAAATCCTCAAGGTGAACGCTATCATTGGTCTGAAGGGCATCAGTCAGAATCTCTTTCCGCCTTCCCCTATCCATCTATTTTCACGCATCGACGGGCCGTTGCTCAAATCCATTTTACAGAAGGGACTGGATGCCATCTCAGAGGATGAAATTCGGGCGGAAAAACAGAAGTGGTTTTCCTTAACCGGGTCCCAGGAAGTTGCAGGTCGAGGGGCTTCGGGAGAAAAAGCCATATCCCAAAAAAAAGAGTTCAGTTTCTGGAAAATTGTTATAGGTATTGCCCTGGTGACACTGGTGCTGGTCTTCGCGGTTCTTATGCTGAACCGGTATCTCAAAACGGCCCGTGCCAAAGGCCTCACGGAAGACCTTTTCCAATCCTCGAAGATCCGTGGCATTGGTATTAGCATCATGGGCCTGTTCCTGGCTATGACCATCATTTTGGCTTGGATCGCTATAAACCATATCGACCAACGAATCCGTCAGGATATGGGAACTACCCTGGGCATTGTTTTAAAATCCACACAGGATTCTTTAAGAATTTGGGTGGACAACAACAATAGGTTCCTCTCCAAACTAATTTTAGAACCTGAACTTTTGCAACCTGTAGAAATCCTTCTGGCGGCTCCACGAAACAAAGATGAATTGGCAAAAAATTCAGCCCAGGAAACTGTTCGGGAGTTTTTTGAATCCCGATTATCGACTTCCTTTAATGAAGGATTTTTAGTTATTTCTCCCGATCTTTTTGTTATTAGTGCGCAGAGGGATGGTGAGATCAGGTCAGGCAGCCACATTTCCGAACGGCATAAAAAATTGCTGAACCGTGCCTTGAAAGGAGAGCTGGTTTTTATTCCGCCGATTAAATCTTATATAAAATTACCGGATGAGTCAGGAAAGAAAAAGGAAGCTTTCCCAGCTATGTTTTTTGTGGGTCCCTTGCTCAACATCCAGGAAAAGGTCATTGCGGTGGTCGCCCTACGTATAGATCCTTTTCGAGATTTCACCCAGCTGGCTCAAGGGGGACGCATTGGTGAAAGCGGCGAGACCTACGCTTTCGATCAACAAGGCTACCTTCTTACGGAGAGCCGGTTTGAGGGGCAGTTGGAAAAACTAGGATTGATCTCCAAGGGACAAAAAGGAATCCTTACTGCTCGGGTGAGCGATCCCGGTGGAAATTTGGTGGAGGGATTCAGAGAGGCTCCGTCTATCAGCGATCGTCCGCTTACCCTCATGGCTCAGAGCGCTACGGAAGGTCAGACGGGGACCAATATTCAAGGATACCGGGATTATCGGGGCGTGATGGTTTTTGGTACCTGGTTGTGGGACGATGTTTTGGGTTTTGGATTGGCATCTGAAATCGATATGGAAGAGGCTCTCGACCCGCTTTATTCCGTGCGCAACATTATCATTTTAGTCCTCAGCATTGTCGTTATTTTTTCTCTCATCCTGACAGCGCTGAGCGCGTGGGTTGGTGAACAGGCCAACCTGACCTTGAAAAAAGCCCGTGACGATCTCGAAGACCGAGTGGAAGAACGGACAAAAGAATTGCGGAAGAGTGAAGAAGAAATAAAAAGAAAAAATTTATTTTCGGAATTGCACAAAAATATTGCTGTCTCAGCAAGTCAAAACCTTCCAATAGAGGAGGGTATGAAATTGACTCTTAATGCTGTCTGTGCAGGTATCGATTGGCTCGTCGGTCACATTTATCTGCCAGATCCTGATAACCCCAATGACCGGGTCATCTCTTCCAAAATTTGGTATGTCAAGGATCCAGAAGTTTGCCGTCATTTTATAAATGTAACCGAAGCCAGTTCGTTTGATAAAGGAATCGGATTACCGGGAAAGGTTTTGGTCAGCGGAAAACCTGAGTGGATTAAAAATGTGACCACTGATTCCAATTTTCCAAGAGCTCCCATCGCTGAAAAGATTGGGCTTGGGGCGGGATTTGCTTTTCCCATTTTAATAGGTAACAAGGTAGTAGGCGTTATGGAATTTTTTTCTGGAAAAGAAGAAGAGCCGGATAGTAAGCTTCTGGAAATGATGGGAGGCATTGGAACCTTATTGGGAAGTCTTATTGAGCGGAAACGAGGGGAAGAGGAGCTTAAACTTGCCCAGCAAAAGGCTGAAGACGCCAACCAATCAAAAGGTGATTTTCTTGCAAATATGAGCCATGAAATTCGCACCCCAATGAATGCCATTATAGGTATGAGTCATTTGGCCTTGAAAACAGATTTGAATGCCAAACAACAAAATTATCTAAATAAGATCCAATCCTCCTCCAATTCGTTATTAGGGCTCATTAACGATATTTTGGACTTTTCCAAAATAGAAGCAGGAAAACTTGATATGGAGTCTATAGATTTCCAGTTGGACGAAGTGCTGGAAAATCTGTCCACATTGGTTACGCTCAAAGCTCAGGATAAAGGTTTGGAAGTTTTGTTTTCGATAGATAACGATGTTCCGTATACTCTGATAGGTGATCCTCTGAGGTTGGGGCAAATACTGACGAATCTGACAAACAACGCGGTGAAGTTTACAGAACAAGGTGAAATTACTGTAGAGATCAAGTGTTTGAAAGCTGAAAACGAACAAGTAGAGCTGAAATGCTCAGTGAAGGATACAGGAATTGGATTAACAGAGAAACAGATTGGGAAGCTATTTCAATCCTTCAGTCAGGCTGATTCATCAACCTCCCGGAAATTTGGAGGGACAGGCCTTGGATTGACGATCAGTAAAAAACTGGTTGAAATGATGAATGGGAAAATCTGGGTGGAAAGCGAACATGGGAAGGGTAGCAGTTTTATTTTCACCGGGATATTTGGGGTCAGCGCTGATCAAAAGGCCAAGCGGTTAATACTTTCAGATGATCTTAAGGGAAAAAGAGTTCTTATTGTTGATGACAACCAAGCAGCGCGAGAAGTGTTGGAAAATGCTCTGCAATCCTTTTCTTTAAATGTGTCTATAGCCACTAATGGTTCAGAAGGTATCACGATGGTAGAGTCTGCTGATGCAGATCAGCCGTATGACCTGGTAATCATGGATTGGCAAATGCCTGAGATGAATGGAATCAGGGCTTCCGAGATCATTAAAAAACACCCTAAGCTCAAAAATATTCCCAAAATTATTATGTTAACGGCATATGGCCGGGAAGAGGTTGTTCATCAGGCAGAGGAAGCAAAATTAGACGGGTTCATGGTTAAGCCCATGAATCCATCAATGTTATTTGAAGGCATTATGGAGGTTTTCGGGGAAAAAATTGCAAAAGAAAAATTTGGCGGAAGCGCCCAGGAACAACAGGGGATTTTGGGGCTGGAAAACATTTGCGGCGCCAATGTATTGCTTGTTGATGATAATGAAATCAATCAGGAAGTAGCCACTGAACTGTTAGAACAGGCTGGGATGTGTGTCACAGTAGCCAATGACGGAAAAGAAGCAGTTGATAAAGTAACCCTGTCAGAATATGACTGCGTATTTATGGATATTCAAATGCCAGTAATGGATGGTTATGAAGCGACCCAGGCCATCCGCAAAGAAGAACGTTTTTCCTCCCTTCCCATTGTAGCGATGACCGCTAATGCTATGCAGGGCGACCGTGAGAAGTGTGTCGATGCAGGAATGAATGACCATGTTGCAAAACCGATTGATCCCAAGGAATTATATGCAGCATTGATTAAATGGATACCTGCAAGGGAAGTGTCTGAACAGAGGACCACTTCTTCATCAGAAAGAATTCAAACAGCCAAGACAGAAGAAACTTTGCCAGACCTTGCAGGTATTGACATGAAAGCTGGTTTGATGAGGGTCAATGGAAATAAAAAACTTTATCGAAAATTGTTGTCTGATTTCTATAAAAATAATATCAGCACAAAATTAGAAATCGAGAAAGCAATAGAAGAAGGAAATACAAAACTGGCCGAGAGACTGGTTCACACAGTCAAAGGAGTTTCATCCACAATAGGTGCTGATGAATTAGCCAAAGTATCACAGCCGTTGGAAACGGAACTTCATAATGGAAACGAATCTATAGATGATAAGTTATGGAATGACTTCTGGGATAATCTGGATGCAATTCTTAATACTTTAAAACTACTGGAACCAGAAGGGAATAAGGACCCGGAGGGAGAATTGGATCTCACAAAAATCAAATTGCCGGAATCTCTTATCGATTCGATGAAAAATGATATTAATAGCGGGATGTTAATGGAGCTGGATCAATACTTTTCTCAGATCGAGAAAATTGAACATGGAGGTAAAGAATTAGCCGATTATTTAAAAGAATTGGCAGACCAGTTTGACGATGGTGGGATATTGAATATATTAGACGAAATTGAAAAGAACTGACAAGTAAACGGCCCCTCAAAACTGTATGACAATTATATCGTGGAGGTTTATATTAGCTAAATACGATTCTTTTATTAGGGTGGTGACGTATGTCTTGGTGGGGTTTAGTAAAAAAGCTATGGGAAACTAAATTCGGAAAAATTTTTGCGGAGAGAATAAAATGGGGGTTCCGCTATTTCTAGATCTTCTTTTTAAAAGGGATTTTTTTAAAAAATTACATTAAAAGAGAACAATTACATTAAAAATTAATATAAAAATGATACTGAAAGTATTGAAGATGTCAAATTCCTTATAGTAAAACTAGAAATCTATACTATCCTAAATTTGAAAACCGATAAGGAAAATATCTGAGAATAAAACAAAATGAATGAGAAGATTCCCCAAAACCCTCGCCCATTTTTTACCCGGTTGATATCAGAAATTATATAGCAGTAATTTAAATCAAGAGTTAAATTTTTTTGTTTTCCATTTCTTCCTTCGGAAACAGCGTGTAAATAATGCTTTTAATTTCAATTGTTAATGGACCGCCCATCCATTGGCGCTAGGGAATTAAAATATAAACTCCTCTCTCCTCTCCCCCGAACAAAGCCCAATATTTAACCCACCTCTTACTGCAAATTCTCATAATTCAAACTGATATTTGATCCATCAAAATTTTTATATGGCAATATCAAATTTGAGGCCTATATTGAAATTATCCTTTTAGCCATCAATCGGCAACAGGGTTAATCTATTAAAAAAATCCAGTGTGAGGATTAAAAATTAATTCCAAAACATATGATTCTTGCCGTTAGGGACGATCGATTATCCAAGGTGTTTGAAGTATGTATGAAAATGAAATGCAAAAAATATCCGATTCCTCGGAGGCAAAAATTGAGTTCATGAAAAAATCACCCTTGGGCTATTTAATCCTTTCCGCCTTGGCAGGGATTTATTTAGGTTTTGGAATCGTTCTAATTTTCTCAATATCTGGGCCCATAGCATCATCAGGGGGAGAAGCTTACTTGAAATTAATCATGGGTTCATGTTTTGGCATTGCATTGAGTTTGGTTATTTTTGCAGGGGCAGAATTGTTTACCGGCAATAACATGGTATTTGCGGTAAGCACACTAATGAAACGGGTGGGTTATGGACCCATCCTCATTCTATTTACATTATGCTTTATTGGTAATCTTTTAGGTTCAGTCTTTCTTTCCTGGCTGGTTGTAGCCGGAGGCAGTTTGTCTGATGCGTCCAACGAATTGATTCTTAAAGTAGCCGCCACGAAAATGTCTCTCAGTCCCAAGGAGGCATTTTTGAGGGGCATCTTATGCAACTGGCTGGTTTGTCTAGCCCTATGGATAAGCCTTAGAACCCAGAGCGAAACGGCCCGGTTGATCATGGTGTTTTGGTGCCTGTTTGCTTTTATTGGCAGTGGTTTTGAACATAGCATTGCCAATCAGACTTTATTAAGCCTGGCCATGCTATTGCCACATGGTTTAGATATTTCCTTGGCGGCTTATATTCACAATCAAGTTTTTGTGACCTTGGGAAATATTGTGGGTGGAGGCGCTTTTGTAGGTGCAGTGTACTGGTTTGTCTCTCCGAGCATGTATATGACCGGTGAAGCTAAAATAAAAACCACACTGCAAAAATTTGCTGAAAGGAATGATTGATAACTAGTGTTGGGTTGATAATTTTATAATAAAAAATTATTCATCAAGATGCTACATACCCACACAGATATTATTTGGATATTAGCTTGCTCAGCTTTTATGCTGATCATGCAGGGGGGATTTACCTGCCTGGAAAGCGGACTCGTTCGCGCCAAAAATTCTCTCAATGTGGCCCTTAAAAACTTTGCTGACTTCTGTCTCTCCGGCCTCCTTTTCTGGATGTTTGGTTTCGCCCTCATGTTTGGAGGATCCTTTAGTGGTTTCTTCGGTAACACAGGTTTTTTCCTTTTTGAAGTCGAGGAAACCTGGCTTTGGGCATTTTTTCTTTTCCAATTCATATTTTGTAGTACTGCGGTAACCATTACTTCTGGGGCGGTTGCCGAAAGGATAAAATTTTCTTCTTATCTTGTCATTACAGTAGTAATAGCCGGCCTGATCTATCCGGTTTTCGGTCATTGGGCCTGGGCCGGCGCAGACAGCGGAACACCAAGTGGATGGATGGCCAAATTAGGATTCATAGATTTTGCCGGTTCGACGGTGGTTCATTCCATCGGGGGTTGGGTGGCTCTTGCGGCCATAATAATTATCGGGCCGCGTGCGGGACGTTTTGGACTCTCCAAGTTTGGTCTGGCTAAGATAGAAATAAAAAGAAATAATTTGCCCATTGCCACTCTTGGAGTTTTTCTATTATGGATAGGTTGGTTTGGGTTCAATGGGGGAAGCACTCTTGCCTTTAATGATAAGGTTCCGGAAATTCTCGTTATAACCAGTTTGAGCGGATTAGCCGGAGGGCTCGCGGCTATATTTCTTTCATGGAAATTATTCTGTCGTCCAAAAGCAGAATTAACATTGAATGGATCCTTGGCTGGACTGGTGGGTATTACAGCTAACTGTCACATAGTGACGACGTTATCGGCTCTGATCATTGGCGCCATTGCTGGAATCATTAGCGTAGGAGCAACGATATTATTAGAAAAACTTGAAATTGATGATGTGGTGGGGGCTGTACCCGTCCATTTAGGGGCCGGAATTTGGGGAACCTTAGCCGTTGCCCTGTTTGGAAACCCGGAAGCTTTCCAATCGGGATTCGACCGGTGGGATCAATTTGGTGTCCAGGTAATGGGTGTAGGAATATGCTTTTTGTGGGCCTTCGGTTTGGGATACGGACTATTGTGGCTAGTCAACCGGTGGAATCCTCTTAGGGTCACTGCCCAGGAAGAACGGGTCGGTCTCGATGTTTCGGAACATAGCTTGGAAAAATTAACAGCAAGGTTGGTCAAGGATGAGGCTTTGATCCATGCCATGATTGATAATATTGGAGATGGTATCGTTACAGTCAATTCAAGCGGTATTGTCGAATCCTTTAATCCCGCAGCGGAACAGATGTTTGGGTATTCGGCCAGCGAAATAGTGAGTCGAAATATATCGATTCTGGATTGCTCCAAAAACTTAAAAACAAATGATGAAAATTTAAGCAGGGCGTCCTTCTCCCACCCAAATTATTTCCAGGAAACAAATTGTATGGAGGCCGAAGGAATTCACAAGAATGGTTCGGTCATTCAATTGGAAATCACTATAAGCAAAATGGACTTGGAAGGGCACTTGCTCTTTGTTTACATTTTCCGGGATATCACCAAGCGGAGGGGTATTAATGAAGCTTTAAAAAAAATCACCGTTCAAAACCAGTTAATTTTAAATGCGGCTGGTGAAGGAATTTTTGGACTGGATCTGGAAGGGAAAACCATCTTTTGTAATCCGGCTGCATTACGAATGATGGGATATAAGTTTGACGAGATTAAAGGGATAGCCCTCCATGAAATTTTGTACTTCACCAAACCCGGTGCTACGACCCCGGATGAGGATTGGCCCATTTATAAAACAATTAAAAAGGGAGGGTTGCATCAAGGCAGCAATGAAGTTTTTTTAAGAAGGGATGGAACTTGTTTTCCAATCGAATATGTTAGTACTCCCATTCTAGAAAATGAAACCTTGAAGGGTGCGGTTGTCGTCTTCAAAGATATCACCGCAAAAAAGGGAACCGAGGCCTGTCAATCGGTGCAACATGGCGTGGCCTGTATATTGGCTGAATCAGAAACACTTCAAGAAGCGATCATTGAAATTCTTCATTTGGTTTGTGAATTCATGGATTGGGAGATGGGTTATTACTGGAGCCTGGATGAAGTGGGCAACGTACTTAAGTGTAACTACGGTTGGCATACCCCCACAATAGATAGTCCAGAGTTTAGGAAATTTGACCTGGTGACCAGAAAAACTTTATTTAAAAAATCTATTGGTTTACCCGGTCGTGTGTGGGCAACAGGCGAACCTACGTGGATTCAGGATGTGACCCATGATGATAATTTCCCCCGAGCGCCTTTTGCGGTTCAATTAGAGATGCATTCAGGGTTTGGTTTTCCTATTTTATCAGACAAAAAATTGATTGGCATGATCGAAATATTCACCCGCCAAGTTGTAGAACCCAAAAAAATTACAACCGATTTTTTGTCAAGCCTTGGCAGTCAAATTGGCCAGTTTGCCAAGCGTAAAAGTGCCGAAGAAGCCTTGATTCAGGCCAAAACCGTGCATCATTATGTGGCTTGCATTTTAACCGAGACTGAAACTTTTGACGATGCAATCCCAAAAATTCTTCAATCCATTGGAGAGTTTATGAAATGGGACGCGGTATCTTACTGGAAAATTGATTTTCAGGAAAATTCTCTGCACTACCAATTAGGTTGGCATTCTCAAAATATCACCCCATCAATGTTCAGTGAGTTTGAAAATAAATCTCGCGCAAACTCATTTAAAAAAGGAATTGGGTTGCCCGGTCGTGTATGGAGCAGTAAGAAACCTGCCTGGATTACTAATGTGACTCAGGATGCCAATTTCCCCAGGGCAATGATTGCAGACAAATTAGGTCTATACTCCGGATTCGGTTTCCCAATTCATATAGACAATGAATGGTTTGGCGTTATCGAAGTCTTTACAAAAAATCGTACCGAGCCCAATAACAATCTCATCCAATTATTGTCCAGCCTTGGCAACCAAATAGGCCAGTATGCCAAACGCTTAAAAGCCGAAGAGGCGACGATAATGGCTAGAATCCAAGCCGAAACTGCCAATCAGGCAAAATCTGAGTTTTTGTCCCGAATGAGCCATGAACTACGAACCCCAATGCACGCTATCCTTGGTTATAGCCAGTTGTTACAAACTAGCCCGGAAGAACCCCTCTCTGATGACCAGGCAGAAAACGTTGAACAGATTCATAAATCAGGCAAACACTTGTTGGATCTGATCAACGAGGTGCTGGATCTGGCCCGGATCGAATCAGGAAAAATGACCCTGTCCATTGAAAATATTCACCTGGATTCATTGATTAAAGAAATATTAACCCTCATTCAACCCATGGCGGACCAATTTGGAATTGAGATCATTGATCAAATCACCGACAAATCCGACGTTAATGTGCTGGCCGACCGAATCCGCCTGAAGCAGGTATTATTGAACCTGATATCTAACGCCGTGAAATATAATCGAAAAGAAGGTTCCGTAACTCTTTCGATTAATGGGTTGGGGGATGACAGGCTTAGAATTAACGTTCTCGATACGGGTCTCGGTATTCCTGAGGATAAAAAAGAACTCGTATTCCAACCCTTTAACAGGCTCGATGCAGAAAACACTAACGTCGAAGGAACCGGGATTGGGCTGACAATTAGCCGGCAGTTGATAGAACATATGAATGGAATCATTGATTTTGACAGTGTTTCTTGCAATGGGAGCTGTTTTTATATTGAGCTTCCCATTGGGGACCATCAGCCCTTAGAAGTTGAACTTGCCGGGGACCCACAAAGGACTTTATCTGATCAGGAAGACCAACCCCAAAAGGAACATGTCGTACTTTATATTGAAGATAATCCGGCCAATCTCAATATGGTAAGAAAGATCCTGCATCGCCGACCAAATATCGAACTGCTTTCAGCGCCAGAAGCGCAGTTGGGGTTGGATCTCGCCCGAGCCCATCGCCCGGACCTCATCTTGATGGATATCAACTTGCCGGGCATGGATGGCTTGACCGCTTTGAAACATTTAAAAGGTTATGAGGAATCACGAGATATCCCGGTAATTGCCGTGAGTGCCAATGCGATGGAAAAAGATGTGGCAAAAGCCATGGCTGCAGGATTCAATTCTTATATTGTCAAGCCATTTGATATTCCCAAATTTCTGGGATCAATCGATAAAGTTCTTAATTCAAAGTACGCGAGTTACTCAAAATAAAACTTCAAATAAGGGAAGAGATGATAACCGAACAAGAACGCCTAAACGCAAAGATTTTGGTGGTCGACGATCAACCTGTCAATACTTTGCTTCTCGGTAAGATGTTGAAACAGGCTGGTTATATCCAGGTTAGAAGTACCAACGATTCGCGCCAAGCCATAAATGCTTACCACGAATACGAACCCGACTTGGTTTTATTAGATTTAAATATGCCCTATATGGATGGGTTTCAGGTTATGGAACAACTGAAAGCAATCGAAGAAAATTCTTATGCTCCTGTATTGGTGTTGACTGCACAAGCCGATGAAGACAACCAACTACGTGCCCTCCATTCCGGCGCAAAGGACTTTTTGGGCAAACCCTTTAGTAGCGCTGAAGTGCTGGCACGAATCAATAATATGTTGGAAGTGCGACTGATGAACAAAAACCTTGAGAAAAAAGTCAAAGAACGTACTGTGGAACTAAATGACACCCGGTTGGAAGTCATCCGTCGATTGGGACATGCGGGGGAATATCGAGATAATGAGACAGGATACCATGTTATTCGCATGAGCAATTATTCCGCTCTTTTAGGAAAAGAGATTGGTTTGGATGATGAAAAATGTGACCTCATACTGAATGCAAGTCCTATGCACGATATCGGGAAAATAGGGATTCCCGACAACATTTTACTTAAACCAGAAAAACTTGATGGGGATGAATGGGAAATCATGAAAACCCACGTAACCATTGGAGGCGAAATATTGTCAGGGAATGACTCCAGACTCATAGTCATGGCGCGAACTTTGGCAATGGAACATCATGAAAATTGGGATGGCTCCGGTTATCCTAAAGGACTCAAAGGGGAGGAAATTTCTTTGCAAGGAAGGATTATTCCGATTTGCGACGTCTTTGACGCACTCACTTCGGAACGTCCTTATAAAAAAGCATGGACTGTGGAGAACGCGTTGGCAGAAATTAAAAACCAAAGTGGGTTAAAATTCGAACCCTTTCTTGTCGAAAAATTTCTTCACATTTTGCCCGAAGTTTTGAAAATTAAAAATGCCTATTCAGATTCCAAAAACGGCCAAAATGCGAAACGATTTGCAGAGTTTTCCCAATAAGGCGCTTAATCAATAATTTAAAATAGGTAAAAACTTTAGAAAAAACTCTTGAGATGAATGGCATCCAAGAGGTCGTCCCACCTTTTTGATTGAAAGGGACCTTTGACGACGGGTTCGATCCCCGCCAGCTCTATATACATTTTAAAGGGCTTAGTCGTCTCGGCTAGGCTCTTTCTTTTTTAAATTGTATGGGTGTTGTATCGCGGGGGATTTAGGAAAAAATCAGGGTGGTAAAGAAAACTTAGGATGGAGTGTGGCTTTACTCTGGAATTTGAAAGGATTTCAACCTCACACTAGTATGCATAATGTAGTTACAGTTTTTTAAAACCTCCCTATAAATAATCCTTCCCTCCTCTATTTGAGCAATATTTTTTATCCTATCTTGCTAAATTTGCATAAATTTAAGTACACTTTTCAATATATTCGGGTTCCGGACTGTCGACAATAGCCTATCGTTTAACTTTACGGCAGTGAAGAAATCTCCTAACCGGCCTAATTAATAAGGACTTAATTGATCCTGTAAAACTTCAATTTGCACACTAAGGCCCTTTAGAGGCACCGATCTTACTCGGATAATTAGATAGCAGGTGCAAAAATGAGTTTCCTTCAAAAAAAGCAAAAACTCACTACATTCTGGCCCATTCGCTATAGCAAAATAAATATAAAAAAAATATCAATAAAATGTTTGCAAATTAATAATTCTATCTTGAACCATGAAAGTAGGCATGAATGTTTTCATGAAGTATGAAAAAGAATGGAGTTTTGAGAAGAGCCGATTTTTGCAGAGTTTTCTCTCGAAACAATAGCAACCAGCGCCTGAACTTTTTAAGTTTAAAACATGTTTAATAAAAAAATACTGCTTGGGTGGGTTTTGCTTTTAGGGGTATCAGTCCCAGCAGCTTGGGCGGAAATATCCAAGGAAGAGATCAAGCCGAAACATGTATTTGTTCAGGCTCAACGCATTCTTAATGAAGTCGATCTGATTCGAATAGAAATGGGAAAGCCCGAACAAGAACTTTTGCAAATCAAAATCAGCAACGCTCAACCTCGCGAGGTTTTTTTTCAAGCACTGACTTTATATAAAAAAGCGGATCGGATGTGCTTTGACCATACCCGAAATACGGGTCCTATTCCTCCAAAGATGAAAGAGGGTAAAATTTTACCAGGGGATGTTTACGAGGTATTAGAGAGGGCGATGATCCGTGTTCGCTGTGTGAGCAACTACTGGGGGATTGCCAAATCAGCAAATGCACCCATTGCCAATCCCTACCACACCCCTAGCAATGTATATATGAAAATATTGGAGGTCAACCGCGAACTGAATTTTCTACTGGATGTTCCCTTTTCACCCAGCACGGTTTTTAGGCGGGTGCTGGAAACAATTCAACTTGTTGAGAATTTTCTCCAAAACCTCTATCCCAATATAAAACTCGCAGAGCCACCTGAATTCGTTCCGAGGATGAGACCGCGGGATGTTTATCTGCAAAACAGAAGATCCTTGGCCCTTCTACAAAAAATATCTCAATTGACGGGAATACAAATTTTAGATTTTGAATTTAAGGAAGAAATTATTCGTATCTCACCAGGCGATGTTTATGATCTGGTTTCTTTATTATTTTCGGAAATAAAATTTATTGAAAATAAAATCTCTACCCCCAATCTTAAAGAGTCCTCTCAGAAGATAGCTTTTCCGGGGCGGAAGTTACCATCGCATGTATTCCAAAAATCAGTTTACTTGGAAAAACTGCTACTGCAATGGAAAAACGAATTGGAGAAACAGCAAAATTAATTAAATATAAAATTTTTTTGTTTGGCTAAGATTCTAAAAATAACTATGGAAATTTACAAAAACCCAGATCTCAAATTTAAACAACCAGTTTATCTCCTGATTTTTACCATTGGAATTTCAGTGTTCCCGTTCATTCTCCATCTGAGCGGAATCGATTTCTCCAGCCCCAGGACACCCTTCCTTGGGCAGGCAACAGCCGGGATGGAACCTACAGAAGTCATCGATGGAATGTTTTACACCCTGGCAGGTGCTTTCACCCATACTATCCTGGAATGGAGTGCTTTCAGCGCCGCATTTTTTACAGTTATTTTATCTTTCGCTCATTTTGCCATCAAGAGGGATGTGACCACTCCTATTTTAGGAATTGCTTTATTTAGTGCGGGTTGCATGGATGCGTTTCACACCCTGGCAGCTGATCGATTGATACCTTCTGTTGCCGATAACCGCAACCTTATTCCCTTCACCTGGGCAATTTGCCGAATGTTCAATGCCATTATCCTGATCGGTGGCATCAGTTTATTGCTTTCTGGAGCGTATAAAAAACTCCGGGATAGTTTTATGTTTGTAATAGCGGTCAGTGTTTCCCTGGGTGTGTTGGCTTATATAATCATCCATATTTTGGCAACCAGTTCCAACCTTCCTAATACCATGTTTGCCGATTCTATAATTACGCGACCCTGGGATGTGGGGCCTTTGCTGCTATACCTGTTCGCGGGGATTTTTTTGCTCCCGAAATATTTCCAGAGACACAAGAATTTTATTTCCTATTCTATCTTAATCAGTGTGATTCCTCACATTGCCACTCAACTCCACATCGCTTTCGGATCCTCCTCCTTATTTGATAACCATTTCAATATTGGTCATTTTCTAAAGATTTTCGCTTATTTGATACCCTTCATTGGACTGACATTGGAATATATCAAAACCTATCGAGAGCAGAAGTCTTCGGAGACGAGAATCCGGACCATTCTCGAAAGTACCCAGGAAGCTATAATTGTAATTGATGCGGAAGGTTTCGTAACGCTATTTAACCCAATTGCTGAAACAATGTTTAACTACTCTGCTGATGAAATAATTGGTCGGAAAATAAATATGCTGATGCCGGAACCGCACTATAGCGGACACGACGGATATCTCTACAAATATTTACAAACCGGCCAAAAAAAAATTATTGGGATGATTCGTGAATTGGAGGGTCGCCGCAGAGATAAAACCGTGTTCCCTATGGAGCTGGGAATCAGCGAAATGCAGATAGAAGGCAAACCCTATTTTGTAGGAAGTATTCGGGACGTCACCGAACGAAAAGCATCGGAAGAAACTATCTTGGCAGCCAAGCAACAGGCAGAAGACGCTGTGAGGGAAGCCGAGAATGCCAAGCATCAAGCCATAAACGCTATGAAAGAAGCTGAGGAAGCCAACCAGGCTAAATCCATTTTTCTTGCCAATATGAGTCATGAAATACGAACCCCTATGAATGCCATTTTAGGTTACTCGCAGATTCTGCTCAGGCGAACAGATTTGGACTCAGGCCAGCGGCAGGGGCTTCAGACGATTGATAACAGCGGGAAGAACCTCCTGGAGATGATAAACGAAATTCTGGACATTTCAAAAATTGAAGCCGGGAAAATGGATCTTAACCCGATCAATTTCGACATGAAGGAATTTATAGCTGGAATTTCCGATATGTTTAAATTGCGATGTCGGCAAAAACGGCTGAATTGGAAGACTGAAGGGCTAAAAAAATCCTGTTTAGTTTTTGGTGACGAACTCAAATTGAGGGGAATATTGATCAACCTTATCGGCAACGCAGTAAAGTTTACAGAATCTGGAGAAATCGAATTTAAAATTAGCGTCCAGGATAACCAACAATTTTTGTTTGAAATTCTCGATACGGGAAGAGGTATTGCTTCTAATGAACTGCAACATATTTTTAACCCGTTTCACCAGGCAGAGCTCGGTTCGAAACTGGGAGGAACCGGGCTGGGTTTGGCAATTTCCAGCAAGCAATTGCAGCTAATGGAATCAGAGTTAAAGGTAGAGTCCCAATTGGGTGAAGGCTCCCGCTTTTATTTCACTTTGCATCTTCCCGAAGCAACGGGTGATATTGATGAGGGAACTGAACCTATCCAAAATATCCTCTATTTAGCCGAAGGATGCCATGTTAAAGCTCTCGTGGTCGATGATATCAAGGAAAATCGTGACGTGTTGACCGCATTTCTATCCGGATTGAAGATTGACGTGAAACAAGCAGTGGATGGCAGGGATGGTTTAGAAAAGATTCGAGAGTATTTGCCAGATATCATTTTCCTAGATATGCGTATGCCTGTAATGGATGGACAAGAAGCCATCAAAGAAATCCATAAAGAATTTGGAAAAGACCGTTTCAAAATCGTTATCATCACCGCTTCGGCATTTGATTATGAGAGAGAAGTCTTTATTGGATTAGGGGCGCAGGAGTTTATTTCGAAACCCTTTCGAGTGGAACAAATAGCGAAATGTCTTGATAATCTTCTGGATATTGAATTCGAATATAGTCAAGAGGCGTCTCTGGAACAGAAACTCTTAAATTTTGTCGAGCCAGACTATTCCAAAATTACCTTACCGGAGGAATTATACTCGGGCCTAAAAAGCGCGGCCGAAACGTATAGCATCACTCACCTGCAGGAGGTCATAAATAAACTCCAGGGCCAGAATTATGACTGCAATCAGCTTGCAATTAAGGTTAAAGATCTGATTACCAGATATGACATGGACGGGATACTAGAAATTATAGAAAAATTAAATCATGGAAAATAATGATAATGCCCTAAGCGGTATGAAAATTCTTATGGTAGATGATAACCCGGGTAATTTAGACATTCTTATGGACATGTTAAAGGGAGAGGGTTATCAAATTTCGGTTGCTACCAGCGGAGAAATGGCGCTTAAAGCCGTCGATCATCAATTGCCTGATTTGATATTGCTTGACGTGATGATGCCGGGAATAGATGGTTTTGAAACCTGTGAAAAATTTAAAAACGATCCTGTCACTAAAAGCATTCCAATTATTTTCCTGTCAGCAAAAACTGATTCAACCGATATTGTTAAAGGATTCCAGGTGGGAGGATTGGATTATGTCATAAAACCTTTTAATCAAGAGGAGGTTTTAGTCCGAATAAGAACACAGCTTTTATTAACGCAGACATTAAATAAAAATGAATATCTTGTCAAAAATTTAAAAGAAGCTATCCAGAATATGGAAAGTGCCCAGCAGGAGAGCTTGGCCAAATCCAAATTTTTGGGGAGGATGAGCCATGAGCTTCGTACACCTTTGAATGCAATAATAGGATTGTCCCAGGTTTTAAGTATGAAAAAAATAAATCCTTTAGATGAAGAAAATAGAAGGAGCGTTGATGATATAACGACAGCTGGAAAACACCTGTTAAATCTTGTTTGTCAGGTTTTGGAGATGAACAGGTTAGATTCAGAAGAGACCCATTGGGATTTCGAGAAGACTTCTCTGGTTCCGATTATAAATGAGGAGGTTGCCGGGATGGGTGGTTTAGCGGAGGGCCAAGGTGTCGATGTGATTAACTCAATTGACAAAGATTGCGAGATTTTTGTGAATGGGGATTCCGATAAAATAAAGAAGGTGTTCTCGAACGTATTAGATAATGCCATAAAATATAACAAAAATGGGGGTGAAGTTACTTTGAACCTAACCCAAGAGGATCCTAAAAAAGTTTGCATTGCCATTCGAGATACAGGAGACGGGATACCGGAGGATAAATATGAAAAAATATTCGAACCGCTCTACCGGCTTGAGAACCATGTCGAAAACTGTATAGATGGTGTTGGCGTTGGACTGGCGGTTGTGAAAAAGTTTATGACGATCATGAATGGCCGGGTTTATGTGGAAAGCAAACTCGGGATTGAATCTTGTTTTACGCTGGAATTTGAAAGGTGGAATGGTGAGGATAGCTCTTGAAAATTAAATCTCTTTTGACGAACTTGCAATAATTTTGGTGAATGGATAACCTGCTCAAATAAATTACCTGCAATTTGTCTAATAATTGTCTAAGTTAAACTCTAGAGAGGATTTGGAGTCTGCGAGCTTTAATTTCTTTAAACAGAATAGCTTGTGAAAATCTTAGTCTGATAATTTAAGATCGTTTGCGGTTCTCACGCCGGCCTTATATCCCACTCTTAATTTTCATGCTCCAAAGGGGCAAAATAGGGTTTCCATCCCCGCCAGCTCCGCTTTTATTTAGAAGGGGTTAACTCGAAAGAGTTGGCCCCTTTTTTTTGTATTGATATTTAATTTTGCCGCAGGAATACTGGAATGGCTCCTAAAAAAGCTTGTTTATACCCATAATTTACAAAATTAGATTTCGGAATGTTTTTAATCGATTATTCTTGCAAGAGTTTGATTGGTTAAAATGAATCCTTGCTAAATAAAAGTTGTATGAATGGAAAATAATTCTTCACTCCGGTTATTATTTGAAAAACTTTTTCCACGGGTTTTGATTTGGGTTGCTATTTTAAGTATTGCTGGATTCTCCTTTCCGAAAAAGGTGAATGCATTTGATTGGAGTACAACGGAGTTACATTATCAATTTGGAAACCTTGAGGCTCCTTTTAGAGGGGGTCGTGACTCAGAAACGCATATCTTAACCTTCCAGCATGCAGATGGCTGGAAATATGGTGATAATTTTATTTTCGTCGATTTTCTCCATGACTCAGATGATGATGGTTTTAATGACGATGATATTTATGGAGAGGTATATTTTAATTTTAGTTTGAGTAAAATCTTAGACACTAAAATAGGTGCGGGGCCTATAAAAGATATTGGTGTTCTTGCAGGTTTGAATATGGGCTTAGATGCCGAGGTTGTTAAATACCTTCCCGGTATCAGGTTTTCCTGGGATATCGAAGGTTTTGCTTTTTTAAATACGGATATAGCTTATTACATAGATGACAGTAGTGGCCTTTCTTCAGGAGGGGTTCCCAAAGAAGACAATTCGTTTTGGATTGATATAAACTATGCCTATCCATTGAAAATTGCTTCACTCAGTTTTTCTATCGAAGGCCATCTGGAATATGTCGGTGAAAGAACAGACGAGACGGGAGCAAGTGTTAGTGAGTGGCTGCTTGGTCAAACTCAATTTAGATATTATGTCAGTGAATTGTTTGGTCACCCGAAAAAAGTATTTCTGGGTATAGAATGGCAACTTTGGATTAACAAACTGGGCGATCCTGAAACAGATGAAAATGTGGCACAAGTTCTATTAGGGTATCGTTTTTAAATTCGCACCGGGTATGAGCAAAATGAACAATCTGAAACCTTTATTTTCTGAAAATGAAATTCGGGTGAGAGTTCAGGAAATCGCAGATGAAATTAACAGGGACTACCAGTCCAAAGATGTTTTAGTTGTGGGTGTCCTGAAGGGGGCTTGTATTTTTTTTTCTGATCTCATACGGCTCATTGATTTGCCCATTCAAGTTGATTTCATCATTGCTTCAAGTTATGTCAAGAATAAATCATCAGGAGAAGTTCAAATCCATAACAAGGTGAATGAAACCATTAAGGATAAAGATGTTTTAATTGTTGAAGATATTGTTGATACAGGTTTGACCACCAGCTATCTAATTAAGATGATTTCAGAGAAAAAGCCAAAATCGCTAAAAGTGTGCGCGCTTCTGGATAAAAAAGAAGGACGTAAAGTTGAAGTGCCTATCGATTATATCGGGTTTGAAATATCGAACCAATTTGTAGTGGGTTATGGCATGGATCATGAAAATAAATTTAGGAATATCCCCTATATAGCTGTTTTGGAAAATACAACATGAAATACTTTGTCTTTGTGGGGTGGAAGGTAATGTCGTTGCGGGACTTGAAAAATAACATGATCCTCTGTTTGCTGTTGTCTCTTGTGGTTGCCACATTCAGTTTTTCTCAGCAAGAGGCAGATGCAAATGAGATTAAAGTTGGGTTTGTTTATCTATCCTCAGTCGAAGATGCCGGTTGGTCTTATGCCCATGATCTCGGACGACAGTCCATCGAGAAAATGCCAAATGTTAAGACAAGCTTTGTGGACTCAGTAATGGAAAACGAAGACACTTATATTGAGGCGGTGCTTCATCAAATGGCTGAAAGTGGAAATAAATTGATATTTGCAACAAGTTTTGGCTATGGGAATGCGGTAAAAAAATTATCCCTGCAATTTCCAGATGTTATTTTTATGCATTGTTCCGGAAATTTTAAGACTCGTAACGTTGGTACCTATTTTGGCCGCATGTATCAGGCTCGGTATTTGACGGGCCTGGTGGCCGGTGCCATGTCCAAAAGCAATATTATCGGGTATGTGGCAGCGTTTCCTATTCCAGAAGTCATAAGAGGGATTAATGCATTTGCTCTGGGTGCAATTAAGGCGAATCCTGAAGCAAAAATTTATGTTCGCTGGACGAAAGACTGGAATGATCCGATGCTGGAAAAAGTTTCCGCAAATGAGTTGATAGATTTAAATGCAGATGTTTTGACTCAGCACCAGGATTCCCCGGCGACCCAAATGGTTGCAAATAAACGTGGTGTTTTTTCAATTGGATACAATCATGACATGAGTTCATATGCCCCTAATGCCCATCTTACTGCAGCGATATGGGATTGGAGTACGGTTTATAAACCCATTGTAAAAAATGTATTAAAGGGAAAATGGAAAAGCGAAGACATTTGGTGGGGATTAAAAAAAGGCTTGGTTGATGTTGCTCCTTTTTCTCCCAAAGTTCCTGAAAAAGTAAGAAAAATGGTGCTTCGAAATAAAAAAGACATTTTGTCCAATAAACTTTCAATCTTTTCTGGTCCGATATGGGACAAACAAGGAAACATCAGAATACCTAAAGGAAAGCAAGCTACGGATGAAGAAATATGGAACATGAATTGGTTTATAAAAGGAGTTGTTGATAATTTTAGTCAACGTTAAGATTAATAATGAGTAAAAAAACCTAATTGCAGATTTATATGTTTTTTGTTCCCGTATCCTCCAACCTTTTAGATGACCAAATGAACCTGGATTGAACGAGTGATTACCGTTCGCTATTATTTCTAAAATCAAATTATAAAGAGCATAAATTCAACATGTCTATTAAGTTCAAACTTTGGATCCAGGCCTTCATCCCGATTTTATGTGTCACTATTATTGGAGGTTTTTCCATACTCCTAACAACCATTTCCCAGCAAAAGAATTTAATCAAGGAAAACTTAGAAGCAAATATTAAACAGCTAGGAAAAGAAATTGATGTTTCTGTCACACAATTGGAACAGACATTAAATGTGCAAGTCAAAAAAAGAGACTTTATCCGCTCTGTACGTTCTTTGTATCAAGTCAAAAATACTTTTCCAGCACTAAAGAAAAGTTTTCAATGTAAGGCGATAACCTTAATTCGAGAGCTCACCTTTATAAAGGGTTATGATTTGGTTGCCCTTTACAACCAAGAGGGCATTGAATCTTATGCAACCAAAGATAATATTTATGTAACTTCAAAAGAACTGCCTGGAGCAATTACAAAACATTTTACTCCTTCCAGAGGCCCTTTTTTGAAACATTGCTCGTCAAGCTTATGGAATCAAGTTGAAACTCCTATTAGCAGCTTACCTGAAAAATTAGAAATTTCTCCAGACCCTTCAATTTATTTTTCGTTTACTGATGGCCTATTAAACCTCATCGGTATTTTTCCAGTGCAAGTGGTGGTTTATTCTGGTGGCGAGGAAAGAACGAATCAGATTGGAACTATATATTTAAGAAAAACTTTTCCAAATGAGTTTGTTCAGGAATTTTCAAGCAAAACTTCAATAGGAAGTGATATTTTCAATCCAAATGGTGAGCATATTATTGGAAGTTATTTAAATCAACTTGGTAAGCTGCCTGGCGATGTTAACAATTTTATAAGAAATGACGAGTTGTCCGAGATCAATATTGACAATAAGGCCTATTTTATAAAGTTACTTCCCTATTATTTGTATGACAAGCCAGCTTTCCTGATGGCTGCCTATTCTCCCAAAGCGACTGTTTCAGAGAACAGCAAAAAGATACTTGTTTTGGAGGCATTTGGATTACTGGCCGGCCTGGTTTTTGCTGCTTGGGTGGCCATTTTCATGGGGAAATTGATTTCTGGACCTTTAAATAAACTAAAAGATGCCACATTGAAAATTGGACAGGGTGAACTTGACACTGAAATTGATGTCTTTTCAAAAGATGAATTCGGAACCTTAGCCAGCTCACTTTCGAAGATGGCGAAAGATTTGAGTCTTATTACCGTTTCCAGAAACTATGTGGATGATATTTTAAAAACTATGAACGATTGTCTAGTGGTTATTTCGCCAGATA
>Ga0114932_10001581_pt1 | contig 25603 bp, 17 predicted proteins | sample 2SBtaG_2_FD_87286 | JGI IMG/M metagenome (GOLD analysis project Ga0114932, IMG submission 87286) | Deep subsurface microbial communities from Kolumbo volcano to uncover new lineages of life (NeLLi) - 2SBTROV12_ACTIVE470 metaG | ecosystem: Environmental > Aquatic > Marine > Volcanic ...
CATCCGGGCTCGCGCGCACGCCCTGGGGACGCTGGAGTCCCCCTCGCCACCGAGGAAAGCCGCCCACCAACGGCTCGAACGGCGAGCTGGGCAGCGTGGTGGTGAAACGGGTGACAGTGACCGATCTGAAGCTCGTTCGCCGAGCACCCTCAAGGATTCGGGGTGGCGTTCCGTTGGCATCAGAGGAAGGGTGTGCTCGGTAGGCTCCGGTTCCAGGTGGAGACCGACAGATGGTCGAACGACGGAGATTGCTGCTGTTGCTCCTCGCGGCGGCATCGGTGGCCCTGTACGAGCAGGACCTCGACGAGCAGCGCACCCACCAGAACGCGCCGTCCCACGCCACGACAACCGCGCGCGCGGTCCACCGAACGCACACGGCCCGCCAAGCGCCACCCACGGTGCGAGGCAGCGCACGGGCGGCGGCGGCCGAGGGCACCTGGCTGAGCGATCGCGTGATGGTCGCCCCGGCCGACGACGTGGATCTGGCGGCCCTCGCCGAGCGTCACGGACTCGAGCTGGCGCGCGACCCGGGACCGTCAGGCTACGGCGAGCTGTACGTGCCACCTGGCGAGACCGGCAGCGCGATCGCCGGCCTGCTCGCCGATCCGTCCGTGGCCGCGGCAGGCCCCGTGGCTCGCACCTTCGGGGTCGGCAAGGGGTCGACCAGCAGCACGTCCTGGGGAAGCTGGGACCGGTGGAGTGGCCCCTACGGCACACGAGCCAACAGCTGGCAATGGCACCTCGACGCGGCGGCCGTGCCCGCCGACGGGCAGACCTTCGAGAAGGTCACGGTGGCGGTGCTGGACAGCGGTGTGGCCTACGAAGATCACGAAGGCTTCGTGCAGGCCCCGAGCCTTGCTGGCGTGGCCTTCCGGGCGGCCTGGGACTTCGCCAACAACGACGCGCACGCCAACGACGACCATGGTCACGGCACCCACATCACCAGCCTCATCGCGTCGAACGGCACGGTCGAGGGCGTGGCTCCGAACACCTCGGTCATGCCCTTGAAGGTGCTGGACGCGGACAACTCCGGCACCGAGACCTGGCTCATCGACGCGCTCTACCACGCGGTCGACAACGGAGCCGACATCGTCAACCTCAGCCTGGCGTTCGGTCCGGGCTACGCGCCGAGCCCGGCGCTCCTGGGCGCGCTGCAGTACGCCTGGGAGTCCCAGGTCGTGCTCATCGCGGCGGCCGGGAACGACGCCAGCGACACCGTGTCCTGGCCCGCAGCGAGTCCGCTGGTGAGCGCCATCGGCGCCAGCACGCCGGGCGTGCACTGCGAGAAGGGCGCCACCGCCGGCGAGGTCTGCACTGGAGGCTCCTGGGACCACACCCTGAACGCCCCGGCTCCCTACAGCAACGCGAGCCCGTCGGTGCAGCTGCTCGCGCCGGGCGGACACCTCGACTTCGACCAGACCGCCGACGGTTACGGCGATGGGCTCCTCGCCGAGAGCATCGACCCCCAAGACCCCTCCGATGTGGGCTACTGGTTCATGGCCGGCAGCAGCCAGGCCGCGGCCGTGGCCACCGGCGCGGCGGTCCGAGCGCTCGCCGCCGGAACCGACCCTGGCGCGGTCGCGCGGGCGCTGCAGTACGGTGCGGATCCGAGCGGTCTCACCGGCACGGCCGTGCAGGACGGCTGGGGACTCGGCAACCTCCAAGCGTACGACACCGCGCAGTCGGGCCCGAAGTGGAACGCCGTCGCCGACGAGACCGTCTACGCGGCGACCGTGGTGTGGGTCAGCGGCGACGAGGAGAAGATCAAGGCCCGAGCCAGGATCACGCTCTTCGACGAAGACGGCGTCGCCCTCGGCGCCGACTACACCGCCTACGGAAGCTTCACCGGAAGCAGCAGCGACTCGTTCAAGTGCACACCGGACGACACCCTCCGGTACTGCACGGTGCACTCCGACAACGTCGCCGTCTCCACGGGCGGCAACGCCTGGGCCGTGAGGGTCGAGTCCGTGGTGGGGCCCAACGGGGTGGCGTCGTCGCCGCAACGTGCCTTTGTGCACCGCGAAGGGCTCGAGGTCGTGCTCGCGTCGATGCTCGACGAAGGCCTGCTGGAGAACGCCCTGCTCGCGGTCTACTGGGAGGAGGGCTACGACGCCACCCTCGACGACGACGTGATCGAGGCCTGGATGGTGCCGAACTTCGGCACCGGGTGGGCGCTCGGCGACCTGAACATCATCTTCACGCCGCCGTCGCTGCCTCCCGGCGCAACGACCGGCGAGCTCGACCTCGACCTCGGTGGGACCGGTTGGGCGCTCGGCGATCTCAACATCATCAAGGTCCCGGTGATCGACTTCGGTGGCGCCGGCTGGGCCCTCGGCGAGCTGAACCTCCAGCCGCCCACCATCCTCGGCTTGCACGGCACGGGTTGGGCCCTCGGTGACCTCAACTTCCACCCCAGCGACCTCTTCACACGCGGAACCGGCTGGGCCCTCGGCGATCTGAGCTTCGAGGGTCCCGTGTTCCCGGGGCCGGGTTCGAGCCCGATGGGCTCCCTGGCGGGCTACGGCGTCGACGAGCTCCTGGACGGCACCGGCAGCGTCACCGACGAAGGCTACAGCGGCGCCGACGTGCTGGTGGGCACGGGCGCCATCGGCGTGGAGGGCTGGGACGGTGAAGCGGTCGGTGGCCTGAGCGTCAGCGGCTCGGAAGAACTCGCTTCGCCTTGAGAGGCGCGGCTCAGGCGCGCGGCAGCCGGACCTCGACCACGGTGCCGCCACCGTCACGCGCCCTGACCGCGAGGTCTCCGCCGAGCCGCCGCACGATGCGCAGGGTGGCAGCGAGCCCCAGGCCGAAGCCCTCGGCGGCTCCGGGAGCCTGGTAGCCGAACTCGAAGATCCGTTGCTGTGCGGCGGCCGGGATTCCCGGCCCACGATCGCTGATGAGCACCAAGGCATCGGAGGCTTCGGCCACGATGCGCACCGCCACCGTCGAGTCCGGAGGGGCGTACTTCAACGCGTTGCCGACCAGGTTGTCGATCACACGCGCGACCTGCACGCCGGAGGCAAGCACCTGCAACGCGTCGCCCTCCGCCTGCAAGCGCACGCCCCGCGCCGCAGCCAGGGGTTCGGTCAGCGCCAGGCAGCGACGGGTGACGGCCAGCAGGTCGAGCAGCTCCGCCGATCGCTCGTCTGGACTCAGGTGCTCCGTGATCATGTCCTGACCTCGCTGGGCCAGCTCCGAGAGGTCGCTCGAGAGCTGGTGGAACCAGGGCTCAGGGCGATCGCGGAAGGCCTCGAGGAGCATGGTCACGCAGGAGAGCGGTGCGCGCAGGTCGTGCGCCAGCTCGGCGAGCTCGCGCGCCCGCTCCGACGTCAGCTGCAGGCGGCGCGCATTCAAGACGGCCACCGCTGCCTGCGACGCCAGGGCACGCAGGAGCCGGGCCATCTGGTGGAGCTCCCGCTCGCCGGCCTGCGTGCTGTCGGCGTAGATGGCGCCAAGGACCTCGCCGTGATCGGAGATCGGCAGGCAGAGCGCCGCGCGCAGCTCCATCCGCCGAACGCTGGACGCCGCCTGGAGGTCCCCGCGCTCCTCCACGTCGGTGGCCACCACCTCACGCCCGTCCAGGGCGCGCTGGAGGATGGACCGGCTGGGTCCGGGTTCCAGGTTCTGCCCCTCCGAGGCCATCAGCTGGGGTGCCCCATCGACGAGCAGGTAGACGAACGCGCGCTCCGCACCGACCACGGCGAGCGTGGCCGATGCAACACGGGCCAGCAGCGCCTTGGTGTCGGTCTCGCGGGTGACCTCGACGGCGAGGTCCAGCAGCCTGTCGGCCCTCGGGTCCCGGAGGGCGGCGTGCGCCACCGCCTGGACGCGCGACTCGATCGCCTCGGCGTGGCGCCGGACAGGCACGTCACCCACCTCCCGCGCGTAGGCCAGCGCGCGGCGTGCGACCGCGAGCGCCTCGGTGGTTCGGCCGGCCTCCCCGAGGGCCTCGGCGACCCAACAGCGGGCACGCGCGAGCTCACGGGCCGCGCCACGTTCCCGCAGCGGCTCGATCGCAGCGGTCACGTGTGCGTCGAGCGGAGCGTGCGCGCGCGCCGCACACAGGGCCATCAAGGCGGAAGCCAGGGCATGCTCGAGCGCGTCCGCCTGTTCCGCGGCCACGTCGACGGCGTGGCGCGTGCGCTGTTCGGCGTCGTCGTCGCCGCGACGGAGCGCAAGCTCGGCGCGGCGCCGGGCGTTCTCCACCCGTGCCGCAGTCAGCCCGTGTTGCTCCGAGAGCTGATCCGCACGGCTGTACCAGCTCTCCGCATCGACCCACCGGCCGCGCACCATGCCCAGGTCGCCCAGGTTGCCCGCGGCCGTCACCGCATGCCCGAAGAGGCCGAGCTCCCTGGCGAGCTCCCAGGCACGGACACCGCACTGCCTCGCGCGCTCCCAGCGGCCGTCCTCCCGCAGGGCATTGGACAGGTTCACCTGCGAGAGCACGACGCCCGTGTCGTACCCCATGCGCTCGAAGCGCAGCGTGGCCTGCTCCCAGCTCGCGATCGCCTCGTCGCGCTCTCCGGACAAGTACAGCGCGGCCGCCGCGTTGTTGAGCACGATGGCGCTCTGGCGCGGGGCCAGCCCGCTGCCCGAATCGGCAGCCGCGAGGAACGCCTCCGCAGCGGAGCGGATGCTCCCATCCTGGAACAGCACCCTGCCCCGCACGGCCAGCAGCTTGGCCCTGCCGACCGTCCCCGCACCGACCTCCGACTCGACCGTCGCGACGCGCAAAGCTCCAGCGAGGTCGCCATCCGCCGACAGGCACTGGGCCAGCTGCACCCGAAGGTCGAACCACGCGTCCAGCAGCTCGGCCGACGCCGGCGGTGCGGGTAGCTCGAGAGCGCGCGCCGCCTCGGGTTGCCCTTGCCGTGCCCAGGCCAGGGCACGCACGGCCAGGCTGCGGATGTCGCCGCGGTCACCGAGCAGCTCGAGCCCCGCCTTCGGGTCGTCGAGGAGCACGAGGGCATGGGCGACGACCACGACGACGTCCAGGTCGTCCGGATGAGCTTCCAGGTGCAGGAGCCCTCGCTGCACCACCTCCTCGTGGGCGTCGGCGCCTGCGAGGGCCTGCAGGAGGCAGCGCTCGAGCACGGGATGGTCCGCGGCGGACCGGAGCCCGCGCGCCAGCGCCACCGCCTCCGAGGCGTCCAAGGCACGTGCTTGCGCCACCGCTTCGGGTGCGAGGGCCACGAGGCCCTCGACGTCGCCCGCACCGCCGAGCGCGGGGGCGAGCTCGACGGCGCCGGCCTCGGCCGATCGAAGCAGGCGGACGAGGACGCGCCACGCGTGTGGGTCCGGCGGCACCGCCGCCTGAACGCTGGCGCGAGCCGACGGCCGGAGCACGAGGGAGGCGCCACGGATCTCCACGAGGTGAGCGTCGGCCAGCTGGCCGACCGCGTCGGCCGCGACCTGCTGGTCGAGCCCCAGACCATGCGCCAGCGCCGCCCGATCGAGCGGACGAGGGGTGGCCCCCAGCACCGACGCGACCGCACGGGCAGCCTCGGACAGCAGCGGCAGCGGAGCCGACGCGCGCTGACGCGCCGTCACGACGGCCTCGCGATCCAGGAGCCAGCGGTGGTCCCGCACGAGGAGCCCCTCGGTCCGCACGCCCTCGAGCAACAAGCGCACAGCCGCACCGGGGCGGCCCTCACAGAAGCCCTCCAGCTCGTCGAGCAAGGCATCGCGCGAGGCCACGGAGCCCAGTCCCCGGTCGATCAAGGCGCCGAGATCCGCTCGAGCCCAGGGCGCCAAGGTGACGCTCTCGAACCCTTCGGGTGGGTCGACGGCCGTCACCAACAGCGGCACGGACGTGCGCTCAGCGAGGGCCCGCACCACCTGACGGGTCGCCTGCCCCGCCGACTCGAGGTCGTCCACCACCACCACCATGCCGGGACGACCGTGTTCCTGGAGGTGGGTGGCCACCAGCGCAGCCCGCAGCGCGGGGTCGGGCTCCGCGGGCAAGCGCACCGTGGTGCTGCAGAGATCGGGATCGTCGAGCAGGGCCTGCACGGCCCCCCACTCACCCTCGAGCCGTGCCAACACGCGCCCGCGAGCGCCGGCTTCGCGCGCCGCCCAGGCGAGCGCGTGGCTCTTGCCGAGCTGCCGTCCTCCCACGAGCGCGAGCCTGCCCCCGACCAGGATCCAGCGGTCCAGCGACGGCTGAACCCCAGGCCGCTGCACGTGCACGCTCGCCAGGCGACGCGCCACGAGGTCGACGCCCACGCTCGGAAGCACGGCGCCGCGGTCGGCGAGGCGGGTCGCGACCTGAGCCGCCGAGGGCCGATCGGCGGGCACGACGCTCAGCAGCGATGCGATCAGCTCGCGAAGCCAGGGCGCGCCCCTCGTGGGCACCGGTTGCTCGGTTCGGCGCCTCAACATCGCTCGGGTCACGCCATCATCCGCGAAGGGAAGCGAGCCGTGCAGCAGGGTCCAGGCGAGCAGGCCGAGCGCATGCACGTCCCCTGCTGGCGAGCTGGGCTCGCCGCGGGTGCGCTCTGGCGACGCCCAGGTCAGGGTGCCGCCGAGCCGGTGACCAGCCATGCCGAAGTCCACCAACACCGGCAGCCCCGTGTCCGACAAGAGCACGTTGTCGGGCTTCACGTCGCCGTGCACCACGCCTGCGCCGTGCACCGCGGCGAGCGCATCGGCGAGTGGCGCGAGGACGGCCACCACCTGATCGTCGCTGTGCGGGCCGGCCTGGATGACCCGCGTCAAGGTCCGACCCGCGACGAGATCCAGCACGAGGTAGTGGGTCGGAACCGTGCCGAAGCCCTGCACGCCGACCACGCAGGGATGGCACACCCGCGAGAGGGCGCGCAGCTCTTCGCCCGGCGCCCGATCGAGGAGCTTCACCGCAGCCGGCTCGCCATCGGGTCCGCTCACGGCCCATGTGGCGGCGAAGGCCCCAGACCCGAGCGATCCCACGAGACGCCATGGTCCGAGCCGTGCCCCCGGGACCGGGTCGAAGCTCACGCCAGCGCTCGCTCCCAGGTCGGCCTTCGGTAGATCTCCACGATGTCCGGCGCACGCTCGCGTGCCGCCGCCACCAGCTTCGGATCCAGCTGGGAGCCAGCCAGGGCGGCCAGCTCCTCATCCAGCTCGTCCGGGCTGACCAGCCCATCACGCCACGGCTTCGGAGTCATCATCCCGTCGACCGCGTCCGCCACGCTCACCACCCGCGCCTCGAGGGGAATGGAGGCTCCGACCAGACCGAAGGGGTAGCCGCCGCCGTCCCAGCGCTCATGGTGGCACAGGGCGATGTTGCTGGCGAGTTCCGGCAAGCCGGTCCAGCGGAGCAGCTCGGCGCCTTCGACCGTGTGGCGCGCCATCCCCAGGCGCTGCTCGGGCGTGTAGGGGCGCACGGTCCGCACCAACCCGTCGGGGAGCGCCACCTTGCCCACATCGTGCAGGCCGGCGTAGCGGCGGATCTGGCCCACCGCGGTGGCCGCGATGCCGGCGCCCTCGGCGATCATCGCAGCGAGCGCTCCGACGCGCTGGATGTGCGTGACCAGATCGACGGGTCGGTGATCCCCGCTCCGCTCCATGGCGGCGCACAAGCAGGTGATGAGCCGGTAGAGCTCCGACCGCTCGCGCTCCCACTCCTTTCGGCCGGCCGAGGGCACCGGGGCCGGCGCCGCCACGCGACGCGAACGGGCCTGCAGCCGTGCGCGGAACTCCGCGCCGTCCACGGGCTTCACCAGGAAGTCGTCCGCCCCAGCCGCCAGGAGCTCGATCTTGGTCCTGCGGGTCTCGTCGGCCGTCGCGACGAGGATGGGCACGCCCTTCATGTCCGGCAGCGCCCTCAGCCGACGAAGCAGCTGGCGACCACACAGACGCGGCATGTGCAGGTCGGTGACCACGATGTCGGGCGCCTCGTGCCGGGCTGCGACGAGGGCCTCCACCCCGTCCTCTGCCAGAGCGACGCGGAAGCCGGCCGTCTCGGCGAGCCGAGCCAGGCAAGTGCGCACGACGCGTTCGTCGTCGGCGATGAGCACGAGCGGTTGCATGCCCAGACGATCGGGAACGGGAAGCGATCCCTTGAGTGCGATCCGAACGCGATCCCCCATCCGACCGACAGGACCCCGTGGTCTCGCCACGACAGCGGCGCTTCTACTTCCAGCAGATGACCTCACGCGGGCGCGCGTGGCGGAGCTGGCACGCAGCTTGCGAACGCTCCCTGCGGCACCCAACCGAAACGGAGGCTCCATGTCCGTGCTCCTCGCCCTCGCCCCCACCGTGCAGGCCGCCTTGTTCGTCGAGACCACCTCCGTCGACGCACGGATCCGTGGCCCCTACGCGGAGCTCACCATCACGCAGGTGTGGACGAACCCCCACCAGCAAGCGATCGAGGGCACCTACACCTTCCCGCTGCACCAGGACGCCGCCGTCGACGCAGCGGCGTTTCGCATGGGTGAACGGTTGGTGCGGGCCCGGATCGAACGCAAGGCCGACGCCCGCCAGATCTACGAGGACGCTCGGGACGCCGGGCTGGCTGCGAGCCTCACCGAGCAGGAGCGCCCGAACGTCTTCACACAGTCGATCGCGAACCTCCCGCCGGGGGAGGACGTGGAGGTGCTCCTCCACGTGGTGCAGCCCCTGACCTACGAGGACGGCGTGTACAGCTTCGAGTACCCGCTCGTGGTCGGCCCCCGCTTCCTCACCGGGGAGGAGCCCCAGGCCCAGGCCCTGGTCACCGGACACACGAGCGGCGACACGGGGCATCGAGTGGACATCGCGATCGACGCGGTGTTCGGCGTGCCGCTCGCGAACGTGGAGAGCCCGAGCCATGACGAGCTGACCGTTCAGGTCGATGGCGACCAGGCCTGGGTCGGCCTGGACGACCTCCGCGCGGATCGCGACGTCGTCGTTCGCTTCGACCTCGACACCGACGCGCCCGAAGCGGCTCTGTTGGGCGACGGCGAGCACTTCTCGCTCCTGCTCGAGCCGCAAGACGCGGTCGACGACAGCGAGGTGGTGCCGCGCGAGCTGATCTTCGTCGTCGACAACTCCGGTTCGATGTCCGGCGTGCCCCTCGACATGGCCAAGGCCGCCATGCGCGAGGCCCTCGCCAACCTCCGGCCTCACGACACCTTCCAGGTGCTCCGTTTCTCGGAGACCGCGAGCAAGATGAGCCCCGAGCCGCTCCGCGCGACCCCCGCCAACCTCCGGCGTGCCCACGACTACGTCGACAGCTTCTCGGGCATGGGCGGCACGCACATGCTCGCGGGCATCGAGGCGGCCCTTGGCTACGGGCCGAGCGACGAGCGCGAGCGCATCGTGTGCTTGATGACCGACGGGTACATCGGCAACGAGCGGCAGATCCTGGCAGCGGTCGACGATCGCTTGGGGGACGCACGGCTCTTCTCCTTCGGGCTCGGCGGCAGCGTGAACCGCTACCTGCTCGATCAGCTGGCGGACGTGGGACGGGGTGACGTCACCTACGTGCTGCTGGACGAGTCTCCGGAAGACGCGGTGCAGCGGTTCTACGACCGCATCGACGCGCCCGTGCTGACCGACATCACCCTGGACTTCGGCGCCGCCGAGGTCTTCGATCTCGCGCCGGCGCAGGTCCCGGACGTCTTCAGCGGACAACCGATCCGGGTCACGGGTCGCTACGAGGGTGACCTCGCCACGGTCACGGTCAAGGGCCGGACGGGGTCGGGACCGTACTCCGAGACCGTGGACCTCGACCTCGTGGACGGCGACGCCATCGCGAGCGCCTGGGCACGCCAGCAGGTCGAGCAGCTGGAGCGGTACCAGCTCTGGGGCCGCGTCACCGACGTCGAGGACGACATCACCGAGCTCGCGCTCGCCTACAGCCTGCTGACCGCCTACACGAGCTTCGTGGCCGTGGAGGACCGCGTGGTGAACCCGAGCGGACGGGTGCTCTCGCTCCGACAGACCCTCGAGACGCCGGCTGGCGTGACCCTGGAACCGGCCACCAGCACCTCGGTCAGTCGTCCTCAGATGCGGCCGGGCGACCCCCTGCTGACGGTGAGCGCCCCCGCCGACGCGCGCAGCGTGGTCGCCGCCTTCCCGTGGGGCGAGGTCGTGGGGCTCCGCTGGGACGATCGGCGCAGCCGCTGGTACCACCGCTTCCTCGTGCCGCGGAACGTGCAGGACGGCAGCCTGGAGGTGCCGGTGTTCGTGACCCTGGACGACGGCCGGGTGCTCCGCCACATCGAGACGATCGAGATCGACTCGAGCGAGCCCGAGATCGAGGCCGAGGCCTGGCTCAGCGCCGGTGGCACCGTGGTCTGGCTCGCGCTGGACGAGCCGCTGCGGAGCGTGCACGTCTTCGGTGTGGGTCATCCAGACGAGCGCGTTCGGATCGACCTGCGTAGCGAGGAACACCTCGACAGCGACGAGCTGGAGGTGCTCCTCCCGGGCTGGTGGAGCGAGGTGGTCGTCGTGGCCAAGGACCTCGCCCTGAACCGCATCGAGACCCACGTGGAGGTGCAGCCTTGGACCCCCTGATCCTGTCGGTGTTCCTGTCCACGGCCGACGTGCGTGACCTCTTCGTGCACGACGACCTCGTCTGGGCCGCCACCAGCGGCGGCCTGGAGGTCTACGATCTTCGGGGCGAGCGGATCGCGCATGCAACGGACCTCCCACGCGCCAGCCTCGAGGCAGTGGGCCTGCACCGGGGCCAGGTAGCCGTGGGAACGGCCGGAGGCGGCGCGGCCGTGTGGAGCCCGGCAGACGCCTCATTTCGTCCCGTGGAGACGGGCACGGAGCACCCGGACGGCGAGGTGGTCGCCGTGCTGCAGGACGCCCTCGTCACGCGCGGCGGTCGGGTGGTGGGTGCCGACGATTGGAGGCTGGGGGCGGGGGTGACGGATGCGGTGGTGTGGGGGGACGCCCTCGTGGCCGGCACACTCTCCGGCGAGCTCGTGGTCTGGCAGCACGGCGTGGTCGCACGCTGGGATCTTCCAGGGCCCGCCGTCGACCTGGCCGTGGTCGACGGAGAGGTCCGCGTCGCGTGCCAGGTCGCGGCCGCCGTCTTCGACGGGGCGTCCGTCGAGACGATCCCGCTCGCGGCGACCGCCGCCGGCGCCGCGTGGGGACTCGCCGATGGCCGGCTCGTGGACGAGGCGGGCGTGATCACCCGCGTGCCCGGGGCCGTGACCGCTGTCGCACAGCTGGACGGGGCCTGGGTGCTCGGGACCGCGGACGGTCTCTGGTGGCTGGATGACCGGGGCTTGCGCCGGGTGACGGACGAGGGGCAACTCTGCGGTCCGTTCCTGATGGGTGCCACCGACTGGGAGGGGCGGCTCGTGGCGGCCAGCTTCGACGACGGCGCGTGCGTGCTCGACTCCGGGAGCTGGAGACGGCTCCACGACCTCCCGACGGAGATGCTCAACGACGCCCTGGCGGTCGACGGCACGCTCTGGCTGGCGAGCTCCGCCGGGCTCGTCCGCGTCGCGGAGAGCGTGGAGACCGTGGGGGTGGCGGGCCCGCGGACCTCATCGCTCCTTCAGGGCACCCACCACACCGCGGTCACCTCCCTGGCCGCGTCCGACGGGACGTTGTGGGTGAGCGACATCCTCGGTCCGACGGCCGTCCGCGGCGAGCGGTGGCGCAGGAAGCGCTTGTGGCTCTGGGGGCTCAGCTACCAGGACGTGGCGGCCTGCGGAGACGAAGCCTGGGTCGCGAGCGAGGACGCCGGCGTGAGCTGGACCGACGGGAAGCGCTGGCAACACCACGACGCCTCGACCGGACTGCCCGACGACTGGATCATGGCGGTGACCTGCGACCAGTCGGTGGGGTATGCCGGCACCTACCAGGACGGCGTGTGGGCCCACCAGGACGGGGCGTGGAAGCAGCTCGAGGGCCTGCCCGACCCGTGGGTGCTGTCGCTCGCACACGACGGCCAGCACCTGTGGGCGGGCACGATGTCTGGACTCTTCGTCTGGGATGGGAGCTGGCGGGCAGTCGAAGGCCTCCCCCACCCCGCCGTGCACGACCTCGAGATCGACGGGGACCGGCTCCTGGTGTCGACGGAGGGAGGTCTGGCGGTCGTAAGCACGCTGGTGGACGGCTAAGACGGGTCATGCTCACCCTCCTTCTCGCCTGCGGACCCAAGCAGGCTCCCGCCACGGACAAGCCCGTGCAGCCCACCGGCTGGCACTCCCTGGACGCGTGGTCGGGCTCCTGCTTCGGCGCACCCGACTTCTCCACCATGTCGACCGACGGGGCCCGCGCGAAGCGGCAGGCCACGGCCTCCGCCATGGCCTTGCAATGGCGCGGCGAGCGCAACGACGGTGTGCGCTTCGACCGCGACCTGGTCGATCACGTCGAGCAGCTGCTGCGCGACGATCCCGGCCAGGTCGACGAGGTGGCCGCGGAGAACCTGGCGTTCTGCGGCCAGCTCATGCGCGGCGACGTGGGCACGATGGCGTGGGGTGCATGGCTGGAAGACCTGCCCGACCGGCTGCAGGCCGGCAAGTGCGTCCAGATGGTCGACGACCCGGTGTACCACCACATCGAGCTCGGCAAGATCTGGCAGTTTCCGGTGGCGCTGTGCCCGGGGGAGAGCGTGCGGATCTCCGCGTCGGCCACGGATCAGTACCGCACGAGCGAGGACGGTCCGTGGATCAACGCGGCTGGCGTCGAGGGCGAACCCGCAGCCGACGCACCCTGCCTCGCCGAAGGCGCACGGCCCGGCATGCTGGTCGCCCGTTTCGGCGAGAGCTGCTTCCCGGTAGGCCTGGACCTGAGCTTCACGGCACCGACCGCCGGGACCCTCGAGGTCGCCCTGAACGACGGCTCGCCCTCCGACAACGCGTGGCGGCAGGTCGAGCTCGTGCAGGACCGGATCTCGGTCGAGGTCGCCCCGAACGGATGACGACCACGCGACGGCTCGGTGACGTCCGTTACACTTGACAAGTCAAGCCCTTGACGCCGAGACGGCCCGCGCACATGGTGGGGGCGCAACGCTGAATGAATCCTCATTCAGTGCGCACTCTGCTCGATCTGGAGGAGATCATGTTCGAGCGCATCCTGTCGCCCCTCAAGGCGGCCCCTGCGAAGCTGCCGCCCCAGGTGGCCGAGCGCATCCCTGACCGCGTGGACCTCTGGCGGGTCGAGACCCGGGCGCTCAAGCGCACCGAGGATCTACTCGATCTCGGCGGACGCCTGCCCGTCGTGGGCCGTGTGACCACACCGGTCGGCCGCTTCGTCGCCGACCGCCTGACCGCCGTCACCGCACCACCGATCGACGGCTACGACGAGCTGAACGCCCGCAACGCCAGCCTCGCCGTGCGGGGGCTCGACCCCGTGGACCTCGCCCGTGTCGAGCTGCGTGAGACCAGCACGAAGAACCGCAAGACCGTGCTGAAGGCCATCGCGAAGGAACGGGAAGAGGCGACTCTGTAGGGGTCGCCGCTGGACGCCGGCCGTCGGGCGACTAAGAGGAGCCCCCTGACCAAGGGGCTCCTCATGGCCATCCCGACGCCCGTCGACACCCTGCCCACGCCGAACCCTCACGCGCTCATGTTCCGCGTGGAGGCTCCCTTCGTGGGCTTCGGCACCTACGAGTACGCCTCGTCCGAGCAGGCGACGGAGAGCCCCCTCCCCCGTCGCCTGTTCGAGCTGGGCGGCATCCAGCAGGTCCTGGTCACGTCGCGCTTCGTGACGGTGAACAAGGACCCGGAGTACCTCTGGCCCGAGCTCGTGCCCGGCATCAAGGAGCTCATCCGAGAGCACCTCGCATCCGGCGACCCGGCGGTGGCCGAATCCGAACAGGTCAAGCCGGTCGATCTCGACAGCGAGCTCGCGCGTGGGGTGGCCGCCCTGATCGAGGAGGAGATCCGTCCGGCGGTCGCGATGGACGGCGGCGACGTGCAACTGGTGGGCATCACCGACGACCTGGTCGTGCAGGTTCGCATGATCGGGAGCTGCTCCAGCTGCCCGTCGAGCACCGCCACGCTGAAGCTCGGCGTGGAGGCTCTGCTGCGCGAGGAGTACCCCGAGATCACCGGTGTCGAACAGGTCTGACGACCATGGCACACTGCCGGCGATGCGCATCGCCCTCCTGACCACCCTCGCGGCGTGCCAGCCACCGCTCGACGACCCCGCTCCAGCCGACAGCGCCTCGCCGCACGACTCCGCAGCCGTGGACGACACGGCCAGCGTGTGGGAGGAGCCGGAGGGCGACGCCGACCGCGACGGGTTCACGACCGACGAGGGCGACTGCGACGACGGCGACGCGAGCGTGCACCCGGACGTCGCCACCGACAGCTGCGACGAGGTCGACGCGGACTGCGACGGCGTCGTGGACGAGGACTTCGACGGCGACCCCTACGAGCCCAACGACACCGACGGCTACGACGCCGGGAACCTCGGTGACGAAGGGGAAGCCCTGCTCCACGGCTACCTCTTCGGGCCCGAGGACGAAGATCGCTTCCGCTTCGAGGTGGACGACCCGACCCTGGGCTGGTTCAGCGTGGAGACGTGGCTCTACAGCGTGCCCGACCAGGCCGACTACAGCCTGGAGCTCATCTGGCTCGAGACCTCGGACGGCAGCTACGGGGGCACGGTCGGATCCGCCGACGAGCACGGCGTGGGAGGCGAGGAGGTCATCGACCACCCCGGCTCGGTGGGCACCGACGACGGCGGGACCTACGAGGTCGTGGTGCGGTCCACCTCGGGCTCCAGCTGCCGCCACCCGTACACCCTGCAGGTGCTGGTGGGCGGATGGTGATGCTCTGGGCGCTGGGTTGCCTCGAGCCGCTTGCCTGGGACACGGGCGCCTGGAGCGACGGAGACCTCGACGCCGGGGGCACCGGCGCGTGCTCGGAGGTGGCGAACCTCGAGATCGTGCCGCTCGACATCTGGGGGCGCGACCTCGCCTCGGGGCGTCTCACGACCTCCCGGAACCCGGTGCGCGTGCTCGATCCGGACGCCGGTCCGGGGGTGCACCTCGTGAGGTTCGGCGAGCCTGGCGAGCTGCAGGTGGTCGTGCAGGTCGACGACCACTTCGATCTGTCCATCGACGTGGTGCACGACGGGCAGGGTGGCTTCACGGTGGAGGGGCCCGAGAGCGGTCGCCTGGCGTCCAGCAGCGAGGTGAGGCACCTGAGCGGACAGGACTGCCCGATCGTCACCCTCTACGCCGGCTCCGACCACCTGTTCTTCGCAGCCTCGGCGGACGCGCCGACCTGGAACGAAGCCACCTTCCTCATGGACGGCGACGCCTTCTGGAAACAGGTGGCGGCCGACCTGCCCGCGACCAGGGAACGCGTGAGCCTGGCCACCTGGTGGTGGATGTCCGACTTCGAGCTCGAGCGGGACCCCGATGCCCACGACCTCCCGGAGTCGGAGCGACGCCGCCACACCGTGATGAGCCGGCTGAAGGCGCTGACGGGCGTGCACCACCGGGTGCTCATCAACCGCTTCTGGGACGAGAACTCGGACTGGGCAGAGTACCTGAACACCGACAGCGAGCTGCGCGAGGCTGCGGAGACCACCGGCGACAGCTTCGACGTGGTGCTGCAGGGCAACCCGACCGACGTGCCGATCACCGAGCAGTTCCAGGGCACGGCCGCAAGCTTCGACTTCGCCGAACGGGTGGCGGCGAATGCCCGCTACGCCGACCGCGTGCTGACGGCCGCACGCGGCAGCGACGACGACACGTGGACCGCCCAGGCGGCCTCGTACCACCAGAAGTTCCTGGTGCTCGACGGCGAGGTCGGCTTCGTGACCGGCATGAACGTCAAGTCCACCGACTGGGACACGCCGGACCACCGCGTCTTCAACGCGGGTCGCATGGCCTTCGACGCCGACCCGGAGGACCGGGCAGCGGTCGCGGCCGAGGAGCGGCTCCCCGATCTCGGACCGCGCAAGGACTACGGCATCCGCATTCGCGGCCCCGCAGCACACGACCTCGAGGCGCTCTTCTGGAAGCGCTGGGAGCTCGCGCTCGACGAAGACGATCTCCACGCGGAGAGCGCCACGCGCTTCAGCCTCGGAGAGGTGACCGCCGAGGTCACGGTCGACCAGGGGGGCGTGCCCCTGCAGATCGTGGCCACGCTGCCCGAACCCTGGCGCGACATGTCGATCTACGAGACCCACGAAAAGGCGATCGCCCAGGCCACCGACTACCTCTTCATCGAAGACCAGTACTTCCGCGCTCCTCTGCTCAACGACGCGATCATCGAACGCATGAACCAGGAGCCGGATCTGCTGCTGATCGTGGTGACGGTCGACGTGTCGGCCTACGACGGTGGTGCCAAGTACACCTACCTGTCCGATGCCACCTTCCGGCAGCTCTTCCCGGATCGGTACGTGCTCTTGCAGCTCAAGACCGCCGAGCTGGTCACCGACGACGACCTGATCTGGGACGACGTGGAGGTGGTGGTCGAGACCATGGACACGCACTCGAAGCTGCGCATCTTCGACGACCGGTACCTCTCGGTCGGCTCCTGCAACTTCAACAACCGCGGCTACCTCTACGAGGGGGAGACCAACGTCTCGGTGCTCGACACCGGCCACGCCTCCGAAGCCCGGCGGCTGGTCTTCGAGAACCTGGTGGGCGATGGCTGGAAGGACCTCTTGTCGGACGACGCGCAGAACAACTTCGACGTCCTGGTGCAGGCGGCCGACGAGAACGAGGCCATCCTCGCGTGGTGGGCCGAGAACGCGTCGAGCCTCGACGCCGACGAGGCCGAGGAGCTGTGGACCACCTACCGCCCGTCCGGCTTCGTGGTCCCGCTCGAGATCAGCGGGGACTACCAGTGGGACGTGGGGCCCGACGCGTTCTGACGGTCAGGTACGCGCGGCGGCGTCCAACACGCCTCGGGCTTCCCCTGCTCGCGCTGGATCGACGAACACGCGGCTGATCTGCCGCTCGTCCTCGTAGCGGCGGAAGATCGCCGTGGCTTCGTCCAGCGGCGTGACGCGACCCTCGGAGCCAGGCGGTCGGTCGACGACGTAGATGGTCGGCGCGCCCTCACGCTTCTGCCCGAAGGCCGTGTAGCGGGAGAGCTTGCCGCGCGAGCCGGCCTGCAAGTGGTCGATGCCGGCCTCGTCCAGGGCTGCGAGGGCCCAGTCGGGATCGACCTCGTCCGGCGTGCCGTGGAGCTCCAACACGCGCTTCCAGGGCTGTCGGCGCACGATGGCACGAGCCCACGGATCGTCGACCTGCCGCAGGTGGCCGTGCAGGTGGACCTCGTCGTGTTCCAGGTAGGCGTCGAGGTCGGAGGGCAGCATGTAGCTGCAGTTGGGGCCGTGGATGTAGCGCTTGAGCATCTCCTCCAGCGCCACCGACTTGTGGTGGAAGTAGACCATCACGAACATGTGGTAGCGCGCCACCATGAAGTCATCGAAGGCGTAGATCGCGCGCCGATCGAGCGCCAGGCACACCCGGTCGTGCTCGACGTGGGGCTCCAGGTTCGAGATCAGCCAGTGCACGTCGACCTGGCCGTACTTCGCCCCCGAGAAGTAGGAGTCGCGAACCAGGTAGTCGAGGCGGTCGACGTCCAGCTCGCTGGAGATCAGCTGCGAGAGCACCACGCGGTGGTCCAGCCCCTGGTCCACGAAGAAGTCGTCGTCGATAGCGACATCGCGGCTCACGAGCGCGGCCACGTGGCGGGCCTCGAAGCCGAAGGTGCTCTCGATCAGATCACCCAGAGAGGTGTGGCAGATGATGCCGATCGTGTAGTCCTCGTGGCTCGCCCGGATGTGCCCCCGAGCAGCCAGCACGTCGGTCCCGTAGGCCTCGATTCCGAGGGTCGACAGAGGCGGCATGGCGAACTCGGCACAGTGCGAGAAGGGCGCGTGCCCCACGTCGTGCAGCAAGGCGGCAAGGCGCACGACCTGCCGGAAGTCGTTGCGCACCCTGGGGCTCGAGAATCCGTAGCCCCGGAACAAGGCGTCGAAGGCCTGGCCCGCCAGGTGGAGCACACCCACGCTGTGGATGTACCGGCTGTGAACCGCACCGGGGAAGGGCAGCTCCGAGAAGCCCATCTGCTTGATGAAGCGCAGGCGCTGGACGAAGGGGTGGTCGAGCACGGCGGTCTCGGCCGGCGACAGCGAGATGGCGCCGTGGATGGGGTCGCGCACTTCCATGGCGGCGGCGTAACGCTTTGCACCGGCTCCCGACCCGCACCGGCCAACGCCGACACTTGGGGCTAAGGTCCACCGGCTCCCCCGTCTCCACCCGAGGACCCGACGACCCATGTCCGACCTCAGAACGGCGCTCAAGGACCGCGTGCTCTTCCTCGACGGAGCGATGGGCACCGAGATCTACACCCGCGGCGTCTTCATCAACCGCTGCTACGACGAGCTCAACCTCTCGGCGCCCAAGCTGGTGAAGGCGGTCCACAGCGACTACCTCAAGGCGGGCGCCGACGTGTTGACCACCAACACCTTCGGCGCGAACCGCTTCCGGCTCCAGCCCTTCGGCATCGAGGACCGGGCCCAGGAGATCGTGGCGGCGGGCGTGCGCCTCGCCAAGGAGGTCGCCGCCGACAAGGCCTTCGTGCTCGGCAGCATCGGACCCACGGGTGCCACGCTCACGCCGGTCGGACGGCTGTCCCCGGGCGAGGCCTACCGCTCGTTCCGGGAGACCGCGCGGGTCTTGAGCCGCGAGGGCGTGCACGGCTTCCTCCTGGAGACCTTCACCAGCCTGGAGGAGCTCTGGCAGGCGTTCCGTGCCGTACGGAGCGTGTCGAAGAAGCTGCCCATCATCGCGTGCATGAGCTTCACCTACGACAGCTACACGGGCTCGAAGGACCAGGTCCTGGGCGCGAGCCCGGAGAAGGTCGCCAAGGCGGTGACCACCTGGGGCGCCGACGCGGTCGGCTGCAACTGCAGCAACGGCCCCAAGGCGGTCCTCGACGTCATCGAGCGCATGGCGAAGGTCACGGATCTCCCGCTGGTCGCCTACCCCAACGCCGGGCTGCCGCAGGTGGTCGAAGGCCGCACCCTCTACATGGCCGCGCCCGAGTACATGGCCGAGTACGCGCGGCGCTACGTGAACAAGGGCGTGACCGTGCTGGGAGGCTGCTGCGGCACCACGCCGGGCATGCTCAAGGAGATGCGCACCTTCGTGCGGTCGGTCGTGCCGGCCATCCGCCACGTCGAGGTGGTCGCGGAGCCGGCTCAGAACGACGCCGGTGAGACCATCGAGCCCACGCCGCTCAAGGAGCGCAGCGAGTTCGCGCGGAAGCTGTACTCCGGCCGCTTCACCATCTCGGTCGAGCTCGACCCGCCGCGCGGCATGGACCCCAGCCGGTCGATCGAAGGCGCGGCCTTCCTGGAAGAGCACGGGATCGACATCATCAACATCGCCGACGGCCCCCGGGCCATCGCCCGGATGGGGCCCAGCGCACTGGCCCAGCTCGTGCGGCGACGGTGCACCATGGACGCCGTCATCCACTACTGCTGCCGCGATCGGAACCTGCTCGGCATGCAGATGGACCTGCTGGGAGCGCATTCGCTCGGCATGCACAACATCCTGGCGGTGACCGGCGACCCACCGAAGATGGGCAGCTACCCCAACGCGACGGCGGTGTTCGACATCGACAGCATCGGCCTGATCAGCTTCATCCAGATGATGAACCGCGGGCTCGACTTCAGCGGACGTCCGATGGGCGGCAAGACCAGCTTCTTCGTGGGTGCTGGCTGCAACCCCGCCCACCCCGATCTCGAGCGTGAGGTGGAGCGCTTCGGCCAGAAGATCGAGGCCGGCGCGGAGTACTTCTTCAGCCAGCCTGTCTACGATCCGGAGGTGCTGTTCCGCTTCCTGGAGCTCACCGACGCCTTCCCGAAGGTGCCCTTCCTCATCGGTGTCTTGCCCCTGGCCTCGTACAAGAACGCCGAGTTCCTGCACAACGAGGTTCCCGGCATGCAGGTGCCCCAGTCGATCCGAGACGAGCTCAAGGCGAAGCCCACCCGGAAGGAGCAGCGCCAGGTCGGCATCCGCATCGCGCAGCAGGCGCTGAAGGAGGCCAAGGACCACCCGCGCTTGAACGGCGCCTACATCTACCCGCCCTTCGGAAGCTACAAGGCGGTGCTCAAGGTGCTCGAGGTGTTGGGAGACCGCGGAGAATGGCCGCCTGCCGGTGATCTTGACAGGCCCGCAGCATCCCAGTAGACAAGCCGGTCCCCAACACGAGGATCCATTCTCATGAACTTCTGGAAGCTCCTGGCGGCCGGCGTGCTCGCCTCCGCCCTCGTCCTCCCCGGTACCGCTGACGCCAAGCGGAAGAAGAGCGACGACAGCGCCGAGCAGGCGACCGAGACCGTCGACATCGAGGACTGCGGCGTCGCCGAGTTCGACACGGTGTTCAACGAGGCTCGTGGCATCCACGACACGCTGACCGACGCGCAGACCAAGCTGGCCGAGGCCAACACCGGCATCGCCACGGCCCTGGGCCTCGACCCGGGCGCCACGCTCGCCGATGCGCTCACGAACCTCAAGGAGCTCGGCGGAGACGCCATCTCCATGACGCTCGACGGCACCACCCCGAAGCTGTCCGCCACCGACGCCGCTCCGGCCGAGGTGACCGCCGCCATCGAGGCCGTGAACACCGCCGTGGGCAACGTGCTCGAGGTCGCCGCCAGCCTGGCCACCCTCCCCGACCAGTCCAAGCAGGTCGTCGAGTCCGCCAAGGCGCTCCCCGGTCAGCTCAACGCCGACATCCTGGAGTCCAACGGCCTCGCCGCCAAGGACCTCCTCGGCGTGGGCAAGACCGTCAAGAACAACGTGAAGGCGATCGGCACCACGCCGGACCGCGTGACCTCGGTCACCGGTGAGCTCACCGCGTTCGTCGACACGGTCAAGACCACCTTCGGCGGCTGATCGTCGAGCTCTGCCCAGTGTGGACGCGCCGTAGGCTCTTCCAGCTGGGATTGGCGGGCGCCGTCACCAGCCTCGTGCTGGGGACGGCGCCCGTCGTCGGTCTGGACGAGCGGGCCGTGCTCACCGCTCTGCTCGACCGCCTGTTCGACCCGGGCGAGATGACCGCGCCCGTGCCGTCGCAGACCCACGCGGTGGACCTCACGCTCGAGCTCGTGGACGGCCTGGCACCGGTCACGCGCCTGCAGGTGCGGGGCCTGTTGCGGGCCTTGGAGTTCGGCGCGTTGGGGCGCTTCGGATCGCGGTTCAGCACGCTCGCAGCCGCGGAGCAGGACGCTTGGTTGCTCGACCTGGCGGAGGGCCCGTACCCCGGCCGCGTGCTCTTGCATGCGCTCAAACAGCTCGGCGCGATGGGCCACTACCAGCAGCCGAGCACCTGGACGGCCCTGACCTACCCCGGCCCCCTGCTCGACCGATGACCGAGCCCGGGTTCGAGCGCTGCGAAGGCCCGCTCTCGCTCGACGCCGACGTGGTGGTGGTGGGCAGCGGGGCCGGCGGGGCCGCGTGCGCCGATCGTCTCGCCCTGGCCGGTGTGGGGGTGCTGGTCCTCGAGCTCGGCGAGCGTGAGCTCCCGGCAAGCTTCACGCAGCGCGAGGAGGAGATGATTCCCCGCCTGTTCCAGGAGGGCGGAGGACGCGCCACGGTGGACGCCGCCATCACCGTGCTGCAGGGCAAGGGTGTCGGGGGCAGCACGCTCCACAACCTGAACCTCTGCAAGCGGGTGTCGGAGACGCTGGTGGCGAGGTGGGCCGTGATCCAGCGACTCCCGGGCCTCGCCGACCGGCTCGAGGAGCACTACCGAGCGGTCGAGCAGGACCTCGGGGTGCACGTGGTGCCGGACGCGCGTCACTCGGAGCACAACCAGGTGTTCCGGCGCGGGGCCCAGAAGCTCGGGTGGTCCAACGGGCCGCTGCAGCACAACCGCCAGGGCTGCCTCGGGTCGGGCTACTGCTTCCTCGGCTGCGCCTACGACGCCAAGCAGAACGCCGCCAAGGTGCTGCTGCCACGCGCGGTCGACCACGGCGCACGCGTGCTCAGCAACGTGCGCGTCGAGCGCATCCGACACCGCCTCGGAGCGGCGACGGGCGTCGACGGGCGGAGCGCCGAGGGGCACCGCGTCCAGGTGCGAGCGAAGCATGTCGTGCTGGCCGCCTCGGCCACGGGCAGCGCCGCGCTCGTCCTGGCCTCCGGGCTGCGCGACCGCCACCACCAGGCCGGGGAGGGGCTGCACCTGCACCCCGCGGTCACCGTGGGCGGCGTGATGACGAGCCAGGTTCGCGCCTGGGAGGGAATCCCCCAGTCGTGGGAGTGCACCGAGCACCTGCACCCGACCGACCCCGAGCGGAACGTCTGGCTGGTGCCGGCCTTCGGCCACCCCGTCGCAGCCGCCGCCATGGTCCCCGGCTTCGGAGCCGAGCACAGCGGCCTCATGGCGCACTACCCGCGCATGGCGGCCTGTGTCGCGATGCTGCACGACCACAGCTCGGGAAGGGTCAGCGCCCGACGCGACGGCACGCCGAGGATCCACTACCGGCTCGGCAACGCGGACCTCGCGTCGGTGTCGCGCGGCATGGCCCATGCCGCGAAGCTCCTGCTGGCCGCGGGCGCCCAGCGCGTGGTGGCACCCACCGCGAGGCCGCTGGTCGTGCGCACGCTGGCCGAGGCCGACACCCTGCGCACCGTGCGGAGCCGGCGGCTCGATCCAGCCCTGGCAGCCGCGCATCCCATGGGAGGGCTCCGCATGGCGGGAGACCCACGCCTCGGGGCCGTCGACCCCAGCGGTCGCTACCACGGCGCGAAGCGGCTCTGGGTGGCAGACGGCAGCCTCATGCCGAGCTCGACCGGCGGGCCGCCGCAGCTCACCATCTACGCCCTGGGGCGGCTGGTGGGCTCCGAGCTGGCAGCGGCCATCTGACTCAGACCGCCTGGTGGACTCGCAGCGCGGGCACGGCAAAGCTCTCGTCGGTCTCCGGGACCCACCCCGACAGCTCACCGCCGTACACGCAGCCCGAGTCGAGCCCGACGGCCACCGGGCGCCCGTCGATCTCCCGCCGCACGCGGCCTCGCCGGGCATCGTGCCCGAACACCACGCAGAGCGGGCCGGCCCAGCCTGCGTCGTACCAGGGCGGTCCATCCGGCTCCGGAAAGCGCCGCATGGTCGTCGCCATCTGGCGTGTGGTGCCCGCTCGGCCCAACCGTGGATGCACCCCCGCGTGCACGACCAGCACCCCAGCCTCCTCCCGCCAGATGGGGAGGGACGAGAGCCACGACCGACACCTCTTCGGCAGGCTCCCGCGCCAGTGATCCCAACGCTCGAGCACTGCGGCGTCGTGGTTGCCGAGCACGGCGCGCGCGTCCCACGCCTCGATGCGCTCCCAGACACCCCTTGGGTCCGGCCCCTTCGTGAACAGATCCCCGACCAACACCACGGCATCCGGCTTGGCGAGTGCGACGAGGGCATCCAACTCGCCACTGCAGCCGTGGACGTCGCCCACGACGAGGGTGCGCATCAGGTGGACTGGAAGGTCACGTTCCGAGCACCCTCGACCGTGAAGGGCTTGCCTTCGGTCAGGTGGATCGTCACGTGGCTGCAGCCCTGCGTGTCGACGACCGCAGCCGCGTAGGCGCGCAGCTCCATGAAGGCCCTCACCTCGATGAGCGGCCGCCCCTCGGGGACCTCGGCCTGCACCATCTTGTCGGCCTTGAGCGCGGCGACGGGCTCGCCGTCGGCCAACACGTCGGCCCACTCCCCGTCGCTCGAGATGACGGTCAGCCGCACGGTGGCGACCGCCCGGCTCCGTTCGTCCAGATCGTCGAAGTCCGGGAACGCGGGGAGCCCATCGGTCAGCGGCACGGCGGCGGGCCCACGCTCTCGGTCGCCTCGCGACGGACGCGGCGGCCTGGCGCGGGCCGGCTCTGCCCACGGCTCGTCCACCGTGTCGTCGTCGCCGACCACCACGGCCGCCGCGCTCAGCTTGCTCTGGCCGAGCACCGTCCACTTGCCCTTGTGGTTGTAGAAGCTGATGGCCTCGCCATCGGCCACCCCCACCTGGATCTCCAGCGCCGAGCCCGTGTCGATCCGCGCCCCGACGTACCCCGTCAACTCCCCTGGCTGAGCCAGCTCCAACAGGATCTCGCCAGCGGGCACGAGGCAGGCCTTCTCCCTCTCGCCACGCAGCTCCAAGAGGCGACGGTTGTCCACCAGGATGTCGCAGTGGTGAAGGTCCAGGCAGCGCACGTTGAGCTTCACCGGCGCGTCGAGCAGGCGCTTCTTCCAGTGGTCCACCGGGGGCTTCGGCGTGGACGGCACCGCCTGTTCGGGGTGCTCCTGGTCGTCCACCGTGAACTCGAGCTCCTCGTCCGGAAGCTCTTCGTCGGCCCGGGGTGCGGCGTAGGTCCGCGCCTCCGACAGTCGCAGGCGCAACAGCGCCGCCACGGTGTCCTCGGTGGCGTCATCCTCTTCGAGAGCGTCGTCCTCCTGGTCGTCCTCGCTGGCGAACTCACCCTCGAAGGCGGCGTCGACCTCGTCGGTCGAGAGATCGACCGCACCGAGCTGCCTGGTCTCCAGTGCGGTGGGAAGAGGCGCCATGCGCTTCTCGTACCGGGTCAGGATGCGAGCCTGTTCTTCCTTCGAGACGTCCGGCGTGTGGACCCGGAGCTTGGTCGTGGTCACCCGCACCCGGTTCCGGTAGATCCAGTAGGCCACCGCCACGGCAAGGACGGCGAGCACCCCCATGCGGAAGTAGAGGAAGAAGTCTGTGTAGTAGACACCGAAGATCATGCAGACCTTCGCTCCTTTCGATGGGCCCGTTCAGGCTACCACGCCGTGGTCATCGGCTTCGCGTCAGCCGCCTGTCGCGACCATCGACGTCGTACACGCGGTCATCGGCGAGCACGTACACCACGCCGCGACCGTCCACGACAAGGTCCTCTGCACCCTCGATCGAGGCCACCTCCCGCGCAGCCTCGTCACGCCGGGTGTCGAGCCGCCACAAGGTGCCGTCTTCGTCGACGCGCCACCACAGCGGACCGTCGGACGCCGTCGCCAGCCCGTCCGGGAGCGCCTCGGGCAACGCCTCGGCGACCGTGGGCTTCAAGTGCAGGTCCGCGGGAACCTGACGGCCGTCGACGAGGACGAGAGCGTCGAGCCGGACCTCCGCGAGCGGCACGCCGGAGCTGGCAAGGCCTTGCCACGAGGTCGGCGTGCGCAGCGCCGCCACGCCAGCGGGCGCGAGCGCCACGCCGCGCTCGAGGGCTACGAGGTGGCTTCCGAGCGCCGACTGCTCCGCGTCCCGCCAGCGATCCCCATCGAAGACCAGGGGCGCCCGGCGGTCCCGGGTGGCGATGAGCTGACCGCCCACCGCGTAGACACCGCTCACGTCGAGCACCTCGTCGAAGTGCGACCAGCTGTCGTCCGCGGGCTCGTACACACTCACGCCGCCGACATGGGTGACCCACAGCCGGCCGTCGATCGAGGCGATGCGCTTGACCCAGAGGGCGCCCGCGGGCCCGTGCAGCGCCGCACGGCCATCGGCGACCCGGAGGAGCCCGGGTCGCCCGGCATGCTCCGGCTGCACCCCGAGCCAGACCACGCCGCGGTCGTCTTCGTGGATCGCGGTGACCGTGCGTCCGTCCAGCGCGCCGTGGAGCGGGTGCTCCACACGCTCCGCTCGGCCTGGACGGAGCCCGATCAACACGTCGTCGCCCACCAGCCAGACCCGATCGCCCTGCGTGCGA
>Ga0114932_10001588_pt1 | contig 25526 bp, 21 predicted proteins | sample 2SBtaG_2_FD_87286 | JGI IMG/M metagenome (GOLD analysis project Ga0114932, IMG submission 87286) | Deep subsurface microbial communities from Kolumbo volcano to uncover new lineages of life (NeLLi) - 2SBTROV12_ACTIVE470 metaG | ecosystem: Environmental > Aquatic > Marine > Volcanic ...
CACCTCATCAACCCCAGCGGCATCGTCGAGAACGTGGAGCAGGAAGAATGAGGCGCGGCTTCACCCTGCTCGAGGCGGTGGTCTCCATCGCGATCCTCGCGGTCATCGCGGCGCTGACCTGGAGCGCGGTGGCCGGCTCCCTCTCGGCGCGCGACCTGCTGGCCGAGCAGGACGACGTGCAACGCTCCGCCCGGATCACGCTGTCGCGGCTGTCCCGCGAGCTCGAGCTGGCCCACATGACCTCGCACACCACGGCGGTGAACACCTACCAGACCGTGTTCGTGGGCAAGGACGAGGAGCCGATCGACGAGCTGTGGTTCGCGACCATGGCGCACCGACGGCTCTACCGCAACAGCGCGGAGTGCGACCAGGCCGAGATCAGCATCTGGGGCGAGCAGGCCGAAGACCTCGGCGACTACTACGTGCTGATGCACCGCGAGAGCCAGCGCATCGACGAGAAGCCCGACGAGGACGGGGTCATCCTGCCCCTCGCCTACGACGTGCGGCGCCTCGATCTGCGCTACCTCGATCCCTCCGATGGCGAGTGGCTGGAGGAGTGGGACTCCACCAGTCCCGACCAGATGGGGGAGCTCCCCCGCGCGGTTCGCATCGCGCTGGTGGTCATGGGCCCGGACCCCGAGGACGAGGACGAGCTCAAGGAGTACACCTACGCCACCACCGTGCTGTTGCGCTTCGCCGATGAGCTGAAGCAGTCGATCTTCGCGAACGGCGGCGGGGCCCAGGGCCTGGGGTTGACCTTCTGATGCACTGGATCTGGTCCGAGCTCACCCGTTCGCGCGGCACCACGCTGCACCGCTGGCACGGCGCGGCACGCACACGCCGCTCCGAGGGCGGCATCGCGCTGTTGATGGTGGTGACCTCGCTGATGCTGATGACCGTGCTGGTCACCGAGCTGAACTACGCGGCGCGGGTGCGGCTCTCGATGGCCGCTCACACCCGCGACGAGGCGCAGGCCTACCACCTCGCCCACACCGGCTTCAACCTGTACCGGCTCCTGCTCGTGGCCAACGCGGAGCTCGCCAAGAACAGCACCCTGCAGTCGGCGTCGAACGCCATGGGCATCAACCTCGGCGACGCGCTCTGGCAGTACGTGCCGATGATCTCCACCGGGCTCATGCGCATGCTGCTCGGAACGGGCGGCGACGTGGACACCGGCATGATGCAGGAGTTCGCCCAGACCGGAGAGCTCGACGAGGAGATCGTGCAGGCCAGCCGAGAGGAGTCCGGTGGGCTGTTCGACGACAAGGCCTTCCTGGACTTCGACGGGGACTTCGCCGCCGAGGTGTCCGACGAGGACTCCAAGGTCAACCTCGCGCAGCTCTCCAAGATCACGAGCGAAGAGGACCTGCTCAACCTCGAAGAGAACCTCATGGCCCTCCAGGTCTACTCGCTGATGAGCGGCGAAGAAGACGACCAGTGGTTCTACGAGCAAGGCATCGAGCGGTGGGAGCTCATCGCCAACCTGATCGACTGGATGGACGCCGACACCGAGCGCGCCTGGCGCTCCGGTGGCTACGAGGACAGCCTCTACGACGACATCGAGCCGCCGTACCTGACCAAGAACGCGGACTTCGACAGCAAGGAGGAGATCCGCCTGGTGGCCGGCTGGAACGACGACGTGTTCGAGCGCTACGCCGACCAGCTCACCATCTACGGCTCGGGCAAGATCAACGTGAACACGGCCACCGACGAGGTGCTCTGCGCTGTGCTCAAGGCCTTCTCGGAGACCGTGTACACCGACCAGCAGTGCGAGGTCACGCTGACCGAGCTGGCCGAGTACAAGACCATGTCGAGCTTCTCGGAGGCGGAGAACTTCGTCTCGTACCTCGAGACGAACCTCGGCTATGCACCGAAAGAGAACATGAAGAACTACCTGACGACCCGCTCCGAGGTCTTCACGGTCACGAGCACCGGCCAGGTCGGTCAGACGATGCGGACCATCACGGCCGTGCTCGACTTCTCGAAGAAGACCCACGGAACAATCGCCTACTGGAGGGTGGACTGATGGCCACTGTCATCGGCCTCGATCTCGGCACCCACAGCGTGAAAGCCACGCTGGTCGAGGGACGGCTCAATTCCTGGTCCGTGACCGACGTGAAGGTACGCGGGGTACCGCAGGACGAGGAGTCCGCGCCGGACCGCCAGCGCGTGCTCGCTGCGGCCGCCGCTCTCGTGGAGGAGCTCGGCGAGCTCGGCGTGCTCACGGTGGGCTTCCCCACCGAGCAGGTCTCGACGCGCACGGTCACCCTGCCGTTCACCGACCGGGGGCAGATCGACAAGACCCTGCCCTTCGAGCTCGAAGGCCACGTTCCCTTCGAGCTCGACGACTTCGTGCTCGGCTACCGCATCCAGTCCACGGAAGGCAGCCGCACCCGCGTGCTGGCCGCGCTCGCTGGAAAGTCCGATGTGGGCGCGCTGATCGCGGGCCTCGCGGAGATCGGGGCCGACCCCCGTCACGTGGTGATCGACAGCGAGATGCTGGGCACCCATGCCGGAGCGGGCACCTCGGCCGTGATCGACCTCGGTCACAGCCGCACGCTGGTGGCGCTCGTCGCGGACGGCAAGGTGCTCGCCACCCGCGCCATCTCGCTGGCCGGTCGCCAGCTCACCCTGGCGGTCTGCGAGGCTCACGGCCTGAGCTGGGGCGACGCCGAGGGTCAGAAGCACGCGTCCAGCGTGATGCCCGCTGGCCGCACCGAGGTGCAGATCGAGTGGGACGACGACGACGTCACGCGCCCGAACGTGGCAGGCGCTGCTCCGGGCACCCGCGAGGTGCTCGAGAAGGCGCTCCAGCCGCTGATGGCGCGTCTCCGGGCCACGCTGCTCGGCATGGAGACCGAACACGACCTGGACGTCGAGGAGATCGTGCTCTGTGGCGGCTCATCGAAGCTGATGGGCCTCCCCGAGCTCATGGCCGACGACTTCGGTCTCCTGGTGCGCCGGGCCCCGGTCAGCGACGAGGCCGAGCTGGCCGGCGATGGCCAGCGCTTCGCGCTCTCGCATGCCTTCGCCCTGCGGTCGATCGGCGCCACAAAGGGCCAGGAGCTCGAGCTGCGCCGCGACGCCTTCGCCTACAAGGGCGACCTGGCTCGGGTGAAGCAGTTCGCGGCCGCCGGCTCGGTGATGCTGGGCGTGTTCGCGGTCGCAGCGGTCGTCATCTTCGTGGTGCGCTTCCTCGAGCTCAGCGAAGAGCGCGATGCCCTCGGGGACGAGGTCGTGGCCACGGTGATCGAGACCTTTCCCGACGTGTCGGAGTCAGTGCTTCGGCAGTCCTCCGACATGCCACGGGCGGTCGTGGCGGAGAAGTCGCTCGAAGCGTCCGAGCGGCTGGACAACCTCGGCGCCACGGTGGGGGGCGAGCCCCCAACGCTCACGCTCATGAAGCAGCTCTCGATGGCCTTGCCCTCGAACGACGCCGCCGAGATCGAGGTGAGCGACCTCACGATCACCACCGCGAGCATGAAGTTCGACGCGGTCACCACCGGGTACGAGGCCGCCGCGACCATCCACAGCAGCCTCAAGTCCGTCGAGCGCTTCGCCGGTGCCCAGAAGGGCAAGGAGAAGAAGAAGGGCGACGGCCTCGAGTTCACGGTCACCATCCCCCTGATGGATGGCGACGAAGACGGCGAGGAGGGCTGAACCATGGCGCTCGACAACATCCGCTTGAGGATCTCCAGCGCGCTCGCGCCGTCGGTGAGGCGGGTGGAGGCCCAGCTCGACTCGCTGAGCCCCCGCGACCGCAACCTGCTCTTCGGGCTGATGGCCTTCGCCGTCACCGCCCTCATCGGGTTGGGAGCCTGGTCCATGGACCGCGCCCTGACCAGCCTGGAGACGGAGATCGTGGCCCAGGAGGAGACCCTGAGCTTCGTGAAGTCCGCCGCGCGTGACTGGCAGGAGGCCCAGACGCAGCTCGACGGCATCGAGGCGGAGCTCAAGAAGCACGGCTCGACCGACCTGTCGGCCTTCCTCGAACAGGCGGCGCAGTCCGCCAACATCAAGGACAGCCTCGACAGCGTGCGGGAGACCTCGGTCACCACCATCGGGAACCTGGAGCAGAAGAACTACAGCGTGAGCCTCTCGAAGGTGTCGCTCGACCAGTTCCTGAACTTCCTCTACGAAGCCGAGGCCACCGGCTACCCGCTCCGGATCACGTCGACCAACGTGAAGGCGAAGAAGCGCAACGACGCGCTCCAGGTCACGGTCAAGCTGGAGGTCGCGGCCTTCCGGCTGCTCGAAGAAGAAGAAGCGGTGGAGGAGGGCTGATGTTGCAGAAGGTCGTACTGGTGACCGTCGGTGCCCTCTGGGGCCTGCTGGTCTTCGTGCTCGGCGTCACGCTGAGCTTCCCGTCGGAGGCCGCGTCCGAGCGGCTGACCTACGAGGTCGACAAGGCCACCGACGGCGGTTGGCGCCTGGAGACCGACGGCGTGCGCCCCTGGCGCGTGTCCGGTGCCCGGCTCAGCGGTGCCCGGCTGCTGTCGGTGGCCAAGGCGCGTCTCGGGGAGCCGCCTCCTCCGAACCTGCTGCTCCAGGCGTCGGACCTCGCGGCCCGGCTGGAGCTCCTGCCACTGTTGAGCGGAGGCCAGGTGGTCGCGCTCGACGGCTCGCTGTACGACGGCTCCGTGACCGGGCGGGTGGGCACCACGGGCACGGGCTCCGTGGTCGATCTGGTCGGGCACGATCTGGACCTGTCGCTCTACCCCTTCGACTTCGAGAGCTTCTCGGCCGACGTGACCGGCGTGTTGCAGTTCGAGGTCGAACTCCTGGTGGACGCCGAGGAACTCGAGGCCAGCGAAGGGCACGTGGAGCTCGAGATCGATGGCCTGGACCTCTCGGCGCTCTCCGTGATGGGCTTGTCGTTGGACCAGTCGGCGAGCTTCACCGAGGCGGTCTTGAAGCTCGAGGTGGCGGATGGCGACGCCAAGGTGAAGAAGGGCAGCTTCGAGAGCGATCTCGTCAGCATCGAGATCGACGGTGACGTCGGCCTGGTGTCGCCGCTCGAGCGCAGCCGGCTCGATCTGGAGCTCACGGTGAAGCTCGCCGACGAGCTGGACAACATGGCGAAGCTCCTGCCCGACTTCAAGCGCGCGCGCGACGAAGACGCCACCTACCACTTCAAGGTCAGCGGCACCGTGCAGCGTCCGCGCTTCTCGGAGGACCGGAGCAAGGTGAAGACCACCCGCTCGAGCAGCCGGTCGACCAGCCGCCGCAGCCCTTCACCCACGACCAGCAAGGACGACCCGGACCGGGAGTCGGCGCTGGAGCGCCTGCGCGCTCGGCGCGACGACCGCAGGGAGCGCATCAGCAAGCGTGACCACGACGACGTCGAAGCCGGTGGGGACGAGGAGTACGAGGACGAGGAGTTCGAGGATGAAGAGGGCTTCGAGGACGAGGCTGGCTTCGAGGACGAGCCACGCGGACGAGCGCCCTTCGAGGACGATGGAGGCGAGGAGCGCCCGCCGCCGGAGGAGCCGTACTACGAGGAGTGAGCGCCGCGGGAGCCGGTGCCCCGGCGGAGCGGCGCCCCACGGACCGCCCTCAGGCCTGCTTGGTCTCGCTCTCGGCTGCGGCCTTCTGCTTCAGGCGCTTCAGCAGACGGCGGGCGTCCACGTGCTCGGGGTTCTGCTGGAGCAGACGCGCCAGGCGCGCTCGCGCGAAGCGCTCGGCGCCGGTTCGCGCCTCGCAGTACGCCAGGAAGTACTGGGGCTGAGGCATGCTCGAGTCGAAGCTGTCGGCGAGCTGGAGGAGCTCCAGCGCGTCCGTGCGGCGCTTGTCCTTGGGCCGGCCCCGATCGTGCCAGGTCGCCCAGCCCAGGTACGCGAGGTTTCGCGGGTTGTCGATCCGGAGGTCGCGTGCGGCCGCGAAGAAGCGAGCGGCCAGGCTGTAGTCCTCGTTGGCCAAGGCCTCCATGCCCTGCTGAAACGCGTCGTCCTCGCTCTCGGGCGCTGCAACCTGCCGCCGAACCTTCGGCTTCTTCACGGCGGCCTTGCCGGACTTCACAGCCCCGAGCGCGCGCTTGACCTGCCCCCCCACGTCGCGGGCCAGGCGGTGCACCTCGTCGGAGTACCCCGGGTTGCGGGCGATGTCGCGGTAGCGCACGATCATGCGCCGCGCGGCTCGGTCCACCAGGGCCTGGTCCTGGGTGGGCGCGATGCCGAGGACGGTCCAGGCGTCGGCGGTCTCCAGGCGTTGCACCTCCTTTCGGAGGCGCTTCAGGGTGGCCAGGGCCTCGAACGCTGCGACCTGTCGGGTGGGCTGCTTGGGGCCGCGTGGCTTGGCGGGGCGCGGGGTCGGGACAGCCGTCGGCGCCGGCGCCGGTGCCTCGACGGGTGGCTGCGGGAGGGTGATCTTGGGAGGGGTCACCTTCCGGCGTTCACGGGGGGCGATGGAGTGGGCGGCCGGGCTGCCGAAGGTGACGAGCCCCATGGCGGCCAGCCTCGCGAGGTCGTCGAGCACATCGACCAGGTCGACCTTCTCCTTGTCGAGGTGAGCGCGGAGCGGACGACCGTCCTTGTGGGTCTCCAGGAGCCAGCGGGTCTCCGGGCGGAGAGGAAGCTCCTTCAGCTCGAGCGTTGCGTTGCGCAGGTAGAGCGGTTGGTGCGTGGCCCTGCGGGCTGCCTCGACGTCGCGGAGCGAGTCCCCCGCCATCCAGAGGTGCTTGGTGATCGGCTTCGAGGTGCCCACCGCCGAATGCTCGATCGGGTGGAAGCTGGCCTGTCCTTGTTCGAGTGCCTGGAGCGCGAGCTCCTTGGCGAGCGGGTCGACCGGGTGCCCCGCGGCGAACAGTGCCCAGTCCGACCGGCCCCGCACGCGCAGCACCCCGCTGAGTCCGCGTGCCCAGATCTCGCACAGCATCACCAGGATTTCGGCCACCGGTTCGCCGGCGGAACGGGCCACACTGTCGACGCTGAAGGCCTCGCCTCCGGGAATCTGAACCTGTTCGTGGGAGAAGTGCGTGACGTTGCCACCGGTTGGATCGACGCGCTTTCCCTTGGGGATCGAGCGGGAGATGCTCGTGGGTTGCCCCGCCCGTGCGTCGGGGCGGGGGGTGGGCGCCGCCGGGGCCTCGGGGGTGACCTCGTCACCGCGCCTGGTGTGGCGTGCCGGAGGATCCCAGCTGCGGAGATCCGCGGGCTCCATCTGGACGGCGTCGTTGTCGAAGCTGTCAGGTGCGTCCGTGACCAGGTGCGGCGTGGCCTCCACCGGTTCGGCCAGCACTGCGCGCACGGTGGACGCCAGGTCGAGCACCGAGAACGGCTTCGGGAGGAAGCGTGTGATCTTCAGCTCGTCGATGGCTTGACGAAGCAGCTTGTTCTCCGCCCGGTGCACGGCCGACATGAGGATCACGGGCAGCTGGTTGCTGGCCTCTCGCCTGCGCAGCGCCTTCACCAGCTCGATGCCACTGCGTCCTGGCAGGTTCACGTCGACGATCGCGAGGTCGGGAGGTCGTGCTTCCACGGAGACGTGCGCGGACTCCGCACGATCTCGAATCTCCACGTCGTAGTCGTCCGACCGGAGGACCTCCCCCAGAATCGCCGCGAAGTGCGGATCGTCTTCCACGATCAAGACACGCATCGAGCCCTCGGTGCCGGCAAGGTGGCCCGTACCGTTCAATCGCGCAAGGAGGCGTTGACCTCGGGGAGGCGGTTCGGCACCTGCAGCCGGAACGCCGCGCCGCGTCCGGGCGCCGACTCGACGTCGAGCGCACCCCCGAGCAAGGTGGCATATCGGCGAGCGATGGACAGGCCGAGTCCGTTGCCACCGAGCGCGTGGTGGTGGGTGGGTTCGAGCTGCACGAACTCCTGGAAGATCCGATCTTGATCCTCCACCGGAATGCCGGGGCCCTCATCCTTGACGACGATCATCACCTGGTCGGCCACGGGTGCCGCGTACAGGATGAGCTCTCCGGTGCCCGCGTACTTCACGGCGTTCGCGACCAGGTTGTGCAGGATCTGCCGCAGCAGTCCGCGGTCGCTGACGATCGGGCGCAGGTCCTCCTCGCATTGGACCTTGATCTCCATCTCGACCTGGTGGGCTTCGGCGATGGTCAGGCCGAGGTCCTTGATCTCCTGCAGGATGCCCGCCACGTCGCAGGTCTCGGCGTGCGCCGCGACCGAGCCGGCGTCGAGGCTGCCGAGATCGAGCAGGTTGTTCACGAGCGCCAAGAGATCGCGCGCCCGGGACCGCATCCGACCGATGGCTTCGGACTGCCGGGGGTTCAGGGTGCCGAACACCTCGGCGATCAAGGCGTCGGCGTAGCCCATGATCGCGTTGAGCGGCGTGCGCAGCTCGTGGGTGGCCTTGTGGAGGAACGCCTCTTCGTCGATCTCCACGTCGTCGGTCGTGCGCCGGAGCTGCGTGATCCGGTTCTTCAACAGGTCGCGCAGCATCACGCCGTCGGCGTCTTCGCCGTCGTCGTTGACGTGGAGGTGCCACACCCGCCACAGCGTGTCCGGCAGCTCCTCTTCCACGGTGTCTTCGAACACGTAGTCCAGCGCGCCGAGCATCAGGGCCTGGTCGGCCTTCATCGGGTCGTGGGGACCCACGATGACCGTCGTGACGCTCAGGTTGAGGCCGCTCAGCGCTTCGAGGAGCTGCTCGGCTGTGGCGTCGGGCAGCGACCACTGGCAGATCAGCATGTCGGCGGAACGCGCCTGGAGCAGCCCCAGACCTTCGGACGCCGTGTGCGCCAGCAGCACCTGCACGAGCGGGAACTCCCGCTTCATCGTGTCGTGCAGGAAGTCGGTCATCCGCCCTCTGGGGCCCAGGATGACGCAGGCTTCCATCGAAGACATGGGCACCTCTTGCTCGACGTTATAGCGCCCGGCGATGGCGCGAGTGCCCGATAGACCTGTCGTCTGGCGGCTCCGCGGGCCCGGACCGGAGCCCGGAGCGGTCGTCGCCGCGCTCGGCGCAACCGGGGACCGCTTCTGGCTGGACGACGCAGTTGGGCGCAGTGGCGTGATCGGCTGGGGCGCCACGGCGGCGTCGCTCGACCTGTCGGACCTTCCCGGAACCCCCGGCGGATCCCCGTCGGAGCCGGTCCGCTTCGCTGGCGGATGGGTCGGCTGGATCGGGTACGAGGCGGGGCGCACGTACGAACGTCAGCCGACACCGGTTGGCCCTCGAAGGCTCCCCGATTCCCGGTTCCGCCACTACCCGGGCGGCTTGAACTATGACCCCGAGGGCTGGGTCATCGCGGGGACGTCGGCCTTCGTGGACGAGGCCCGGAGGCTCCTGGCCACCGTGGCCCCGCTGGAGCTCGGACGCGCACGCGCACGGCTGACCGATGCGGGGGCGCCGGTCGGCTTCGTGCAGGGGGTACAGCGCGCCCTGCGTCACATCGAGGCCGGCGATTGCTACCAGGTCAACCTTGCGAGGCGGCTCGTCCTGGAGCTGGACGGCGATCCGCTGGATGCCTACCTGCAGCTTCGAACGTTCTCGCCCGCGAGCTACGGCGCCTTCCTCGAGACCGCCTCGGGCCACGTGTTGTCCAACTCGCCGGAGCTCTACCTTCGCGTGAGCGGTGGGCTGGTCGAGAGTCGACCGATCAAGGGCACATGCGGCTTGGGCGAGACGCCCGGAGCGTGTTCCCGGTTGGGACGGGCCTTGCTCGCAAGCGACAAGGAGCGCGCGGAGCTGACCATGATCGTCGACCTGGTCCGCAACGACCTCGGTCGGGTGTGCCGCCCCGGGAGCATCGATGTCGGCGAACGGAGGGTGCGGGTGTTGCCCACCCTGCAGCACGCCGAGCAGCGCGTGTCCGGGCAGCTCGCCGACGGGCTGGGCGCGGCCGACGCGATCGCGGCCAGCTTCCCGCCCGGGAGCGTGACCGGTGCGCCCAAGGTCGCAGCCATGGCGATCCTTGGCGAGCTGGAGCCGCATCCTCGCGGGGTCTACACGGGCGCCATCGGCTACCTGACGGACGCCGGCGACGCATGCTTCTCGGTGGCGATCCGCACGGCCACCGTGCAGGACGGGCGTGTGGAGCTCCACGTGGGCAGCGGCATCGTGGCGGACTCAGATCCCGAAGCCGAGCTCGCCGAGTCCGACCTCAAGGCTGCGGCCTTCCTCGGAGCTTGGGGCGAAACCTCGGGCCGCGGCCGCGACGTCGGCGCACCGGAGGATGGCGCCGATCACCGCCCAGGCCTGGGCGCCGGCCTCCTGCACCCGGGGTAGCCGAGCCAGCGTCACCCCGCCGATGGCGACCACGGGCACGGTGGCGTGCTTGCAGGCGCTCGCGAGTGCAGCCAGCCCGCGGGCGTCCCCAGCGGCCTTCGTGGTCGTCTCGAACACCGGCCCGAACCCGACGTAGTCCGCCTCAGCACCGTGGACCTGTGCGAGGTCGTGGGTCGAGCGGCCGACCAGCGTGCCAGGCGGAAGCGCGCCTCGATCGACCTGACCGTCGTCCTGCCCCAGGTGCACACCGTCCCCGAGCCCCGCAGCCACCAGGACGAGGTGGTCGTTGAGGATCAAGGGAACGTCGGCCCGCCGGCAGGCAGGCTGAAGGGCCCGGGCGGCCTCGGCCACCTCGGCCACCGACCAGTCCTTGCATCGCAGCTGCAGGCTGCCTGCGCCGCCCGCCAACAAGGCGCGGCCGAGCAGGACGGGGTCTCCGAAGGAGGCGTCGGCGATCCCATACAGCCCCGGCCGGATCACCCTGGTTCCAGCACGCCGAGGCTCTTCGCCCGGCTGATCAAGGTGTTCCTCGCCACGCCGAGCAAGGTCGCGGCGGCCTTCTGGTTGCCCCCCGTGCGCGCGAGCGCCAGGCGGAGGAGGGCGCGGGCGGTCGCGTCGTGCGCCATGCGCCAGATGGGCACGCCGGGCCGGGACCGCTGCACGAGCGGACGCAGGCGTCCCTCGACCACGCCCTCGAAGCTCTGGGCCATGGTGCGCGCGTCGGCCTCGATCTGCGGTTCCAGCAGCGCCGCCACCTGGGCCGGGAGGCTCTCCGGGGAGACGGTCGGCCGCGTGCTCGTGGCCACCACCTGCGCGATGAAGGTCTCGAGCTCCCGTGCGTTCCCGTGCCATGGGTGCCCGAGGACGACGCTCCACATCGCGCCGTTCAGGCGTCGGCGCGGGAGCCCGACGAGCCGGCGGTGGCGGTCCAGGTACAGCTGGGCCAGGTCTCGAAGCTCGTCGGGCCGCTCGCGCAGCGGTGCGAGCGCGAGCCGCGCCCAGTGGCTGGGTGCGCGGACCTCCCGATCGCGAGCGCGTGTGCCGGCGAGCAAGCGCCATCCGGACGTGGACACGCGCGCCTCGAGGCGCTCGACAGCCTCGGGTTCGAGGGCCTCGATCGCCTCGACGTAGACGGTCCCCGCCGGCCCGCTGAGCTCGGGTTCGCGCGCCTCCAGGAAGGGGCCGGGCATCCCGCGCAAGCGGTGCAGGAGCCGGGCGACGCGCGTCTTGCCCGTGCCGCGTTCGCCGGCGATGCAGACGGGCGTGGGTCGGGTCGCCAGCTCGGCGAGCAGAGGCAGGACGTCGGGGCCCAGACCCACCAGCCGCAGCTCGCGCAGCTCGGCGCGGGGCACCTGCGAGCGCACGTAGCGCCCGGCCACGGTGAGCACGTGATCCGGGCGCTCGCCGGCTGGGGTGAGGGGGGGCGCGGCGCCGCCCACCGACCGGAGGGCTGGACCGTCCGGCAGGCTGGACACCACGCGCACCAGCAGCTCCGCGTCGAGGCCGCTCAGGTGGCCGTCGACGAGCACGAGCCGCGTCCCGGCATCGACGGCGGAACGGAGGACGCCTGGCCAGTCCGAGGCCGTGCGCACGGCATGTCCGGCCCGCGCCAGGTGCCGCGTGAGGCGCTGACGGAGCGCGTCACGCTCGGTGCCGACCAGGACGTACATCGAGCTGGGGCATATCGGATAGGAGCGCCCTGTGACCTGCTGCCTGTTCGCGACCCTGGCCCTCGTGCACGCCGCCCCTGGCGAGGCCGAGGCCCAGCTGCCCGGCGCCAGCCTCTGGGACTTCGTGGAGCCGGCCACCGGAACCGTGGCGGACGAGGAAGAACGCGAAGCTGCTCAGGAACTGGCCGCCGAGCGCTTCGCCGAGCGCAGCATCTCCGGAGCGGCCTGGACGCGCGAACCCGAGCTGTCGCTCTACCTCGACCCTCTGGGTGCGGTGAGCTCCGACCCGCTGTTCGCCGACCTGATCGACCCCTCGGAGTTCGATCTCCCCGTCGTCTTCAACGACCGGGTCGCCGTCTGGATGCGGTACTTCCTGGGACGTGGGCGCGACTGGTACACCCGGTACCTGGAGCGGTCCACCGCGTACCTGCCGATGATGCACCGCGAGCTCGATGCTGCTGGTCTGCCTCGGGACCTCACCTTCCTGGCCATGATCGAGTCCGGCTTCTCCACGAAGGCGCGCAGCTATGCCTCGGCCGTCGGGCTCTGGCAGTTCATCGCGTCCACGGGGCGCTACTACGGCCTGCGCGTCGACAGCTGGGTCGACCAGCGCCGGGACCCGCTGCTCGCCACCCGGGCCGCAGCACTCTACCTCGACGAACTCTACGACACCTTCGACGACTGGTACCTGGCCTTCGCCGCCTACAACACCGGTCCCGGGCGCGTGCAGCGGGCGAGTCGGCGGGAGGGCACGAGGGACTACTGGACGCTCGTGGACGCCGACGCGCTGCACAGCCAGACCCAGAACTACGTGCCCAAGATCCTGGCCGCGGCCATCATCGGCAAGCATCCGGAGCGCTACGGCTTCCACGGGCTCGACTACCAGCCGGAGCTCCGTGTCGACACGGTCGAGGTGGCCGGGTCGGTCAGCCTGGACGTGCTGGCGCGATGTGCCGGCACGAGCTCGGCGGACCTGGAGCGCTTGAACCCCGCCTTGCTCCGTGGGGCCACGCCTCCCGACGGCGATCTGGTGGTCCATGTCCCCCGGGGCCGCTCGGAGGCGTTCCTGGCAGCGCTGGAAGCGTTGCCCCCCGAGCACCGGGTGACCTACAAGCGGCACACGGTGGCTCGGGGCGAGTCGCTCGGCACCATCGCTACCCGGTATGGCGTCGGGCTCGACGACCTGGCTCGTTTCAACCGCATCGACGATCCAGATCGGATCTACGTGGGCATGGAGCTCCAGATTCCCGTGGCGGGTCAGGTCTCGCCCGAGCCGGATGCGTCTCAGACCACCACCATCCACACGGTCCGCGGCGGGGAGACCCTGGCGGCCATCGCCAGCCGCTACGGCACCGACACCGCAACGATCCAGAAGGACAACGGCCTCGCCGACGCGGATCACATCGTGGCCGGCCAGCGTCTGCGCGTGCGCGGTGAGCCCACCGCGGCGGTCGAGGTGACCCACGTGGTGGCCAAGGGCGACACGCTCTCGGGCATCGCCACCTCGTATGGGGTGAGCGTGGCGGACGTGAAGCGGTGGAACAAGCTCTCGTCGAGCACCATCCATCCCGGCCAGAAGCTCCTCCTGCTGGGCAGCCGTGACGACTGGCTCAGCTACACGGTGCGCTCGGGCGACAGCCTGTCGCGCATCGCGCGTGCGCAGGGCTGCACCGTGTCGGAGCTCAAGGCCTGGAACGAGCTCGAGTCGAGCACCATCCAGCCGGGCCAGACCCTGCGCATCCAGAGGAAGTGATGTTGACCGTCGCCAACGCGTTGGAGCGCGTGCTCTCCGCCGCGACGCCCATGCCGCCTGAGCGCGTCCCCTTGCAGCAGGCCCGTGGCCGGGTCCTGGCGGAAGTCGTCACGTCTCCCCGCGACGTGCCGCCGTGGGACAACAGCGCCATGGACGGCTTCGCGGTGCGCGTGTCCGACTTCGTCGATGGGCGGGCCACCCTGGTGGTGCTCGAGACCATCGGCGCGGGCTCGGTGCCCACCGTCGATGTCGGTCCTGGGCAGTGCAGCCGGATCATGACGGGCGCCCCGATGCCGCCCGGCGCCGACGCGGTGGTGATGGTCGAGGACAGCTCGGAGCACGAGCTGGGCGTCTCGCTGGTCGCTCGGCCCACGCTGCGCCAGCACGTGCGTCCCCGTGGCGGTGACGTGGCCGAGGGGGAGGCTGTCCTCGCGCCCGGGCACGTGCTGGATGCTGCTGCGATCGGCATGCTCTCCGCTCTGGGCATCCCCTCGGTGATGGTCGCACAGAGGCCGCTCGTGGCCATCCTGTCCACGGGCGACGAGGTGGTCGAGGTGGGTTGGCCGCTGGCGGCCGGTCAGATCTACTCCTCGAACACCCTCGCGCTGATGGGGTTGGTGGAGGCGGCTGGGGGCATCCCGCTGCACTGCGGCATCGCCCCCGACGACGAAGCCGGACTCCGAGCCGCGCTGAAGCGGTGCCTCCGGGCGGATCTCGTGCTCACCACCGGTGGGGTGAGCGTGGGGGACTTCGACCACGTCAAGGATGCCTTCGACGGCACCCTGGACTTCTGGAAGGTGCGCATGAAGCCGGGCAAGCCCCTGGCCTTCGGGCGGATGGGCGGGCGGCCGGCGGTCGGCCTTCCGGGCAATCCGGTGAGCTGTATGGTCGGCTTCCTCCAGTTCGTGCGCCCCGTCCTGCGCACGATGCTGGGCGACCGTCGACCGTACCTGCCGGTGGTCGAGGCCACCCTCGAGAGCCCGCTGGCGAAGAAGCCCGGCCGGGCGCACTTCGTGCGCGTGCAGCTGGCGTGGAGCGCCGACGGGCTCGTCGCGCGCTCGACGGGCACCCAGTCCTCCGGCGTGCTCCGTTCGATGGTGCAGGCCGACGGCTTCGCCCTGCTTCCCGCGGCGTCGGGGCCGGTGGGGGTCGGCGAGCGTGTGCGGGTGCAGGTGCTCGACTGGCGATGGGCCAGCGGCTCCGAGCCCGCCTACGGCTTCGACGACACCGACGTCGACCACCTGCCCCATCGCTGCTGATGCGCGGCTACGTGCTGGTCGGCGGGGCCAGCAGTCGGTTCGGACGGGACAAGGCCGACGAGCTGGTGGACGGGTTGCCGATGGCGGAGCGCGTGGCGCGCGCGATGGAGGCCGCGGGTCTGGATGTGCGCTTCGTGGGCAAGCGCGCACGCTGGCGGCCGACCGTCATCGAGCACGGCGAGCGGCACCCGTTGCGGGGCGTGCTGGCCGCGCTGCTGGACGCCGCGTCCTCCGGTGAAGACTGGGCCGTGGTCGCCCCCTGTGACCTGCCGCACGTCCCCGCCGACGCGTTTGCGCGCCTGATGGCGCATGGAGACGCTGCGGTGCTCGGCGCGGAACGGCGTCATCCTCTGTCGGGCATCTTCCCGGTGGGATGGGCGGATCGCGCAGCCCGGGTGCTCGACACCGCCGGCTCGGTGCGGAGTTTCGCCGAGCCAGCGGCCACGGTCGTCGTCCCCGAGGCGTGGCTCGTCAACGTGAACCGGCCGGAGCAGCTGCGCTGAACGGAGCTGGGGTTAGGCTTGGGGAACGGAGGTCCCCGTGGGGCACAAGGAGCACCTCGCCGCGGCGGGACGCCGGGCCATCGATGTCCACGTCGTGGTGGTCACGACCAGCCGGGATGCGGCCACGGACGGAAGCGGGCCGGCGCTGCAGGAGGCCTTGGAGGCCGCCGGGCACCGCATGGTCGACCGGGTCCTGGTGCCCGACGACGTAGACGCCGTGCGCGAGGTCGTGAGGCGTCTGGTCGCGTCCAGGGCCGCGGCCGTGGTCCTGTCGGGGGGCACGGGCGTCTCGCTCACCGACGGCACCATCGAGGCTGTCGAGCCGCTGCTGCAGAAGCGGCTGCCCGGCTTCGGCGAGCTCTTCCGCTACCTCTCCTTCAAGGAGATCGGCTCGTCGGCCATGCTGTCTCGGGCCGTGGCGGGTCTCGCAGGGCAGACCTTCGTCTTCGCCATTCCGGGCTCGCCGGCCGCCTGTCGGTTGGCTGTGCAGAAGCTGATCGGGCGGGAGCTGGGTCACCTGGTGCGTGAGCTGCACAAGGAGCGCGTGCCCCCGGTCGAGGTCGAGCCGGACAGCACCCCCCACCCGCCGCACCGCGCCGAGCCGGTGGTCGACGAGGGTGAGCACGGGCCAGGGGGCTGGGTCACCCTCGAGCCCATCCCGGACACGACGGACGACGAGGAGAGCATGCAGTCGGAGCGCGGCTGGCGACGTCGGCTCCGTCAGCTCGGGGGGGTGATGGGCTCCGAGCGGGGGCGCACCGTGCCCGGCTGGATCGGCGGGCACCCGCCGGTGGACAACGTCCTGGCCGCGTCGGGCGAGCTTGCCCCGGTTCGGCTCGGCGATCGCGACTGGGTCGCGGTGGGCTACCCCGATCTGCGCCATGACGATGCCAAGGTGTTGCTCATCGAGCAGCGCCCCGACGGGGAGGTGATCGCGCTGCACCGCTGGCCGGTGCTCGTGGGCTTCGTAGCGGACGAGGCTGTGGTCCTGCCCGATCGGAAGCAGCTGCAAACGGAGAGTCGGCGCGTGGCCGGTGCGCCGTACCCGAGCGACGGCGAGCTGGTGGCCATCGAAGGGCGCACGGTCTACGCGCGGCGCGGCGACGTGACGTACGCCTGGGACGGACGACGCGCGCGGGACGAAGGCTCGATGAAGCAGCTGCGTGCCAGCCTGCTGCTCAGCTGGAGCCAGCGTTAGGGGGGACGCCCGGAGGCCCCCTTGTCCGACATCTCCACGGCGCTCGCTGCGCTCGAGCCCGCCGCCACGAAGGTCCGTGACCCCGTCACCGGGCGCTCGATGTTGTTGGCGGGCATGATCACGGAGCCACGCGTCGACGCGGGCACGCTGAAGCTCACCCTGACCTTCCAGTCCGGCCACAGCGGCGACGACCGGGTGCGCATGCAGGAAGCGCTGCGAAACAACCTCGAAGCCCAGGGCTGGAAGGGCCCCGTGGTGTGCAACGTGCAGCTCGCGGGCCGCGCCCCCAAGCCGGCTCCTGCCGCGAAGGCGCCGCCGGCGAAGGACCCGGTCCGCGGCATGAGCGGTCCAGGCATGCAGGCGCACGGAGGCCCGGTCACGAAGCAGCCGGTCGAGGGCGTGACCCACGTGGTGGCCGTCGCGTCGGGCAAGGGCGGCGTGGGGAAGTCCACCGTGGCGGTGAACCTGGCCTGCGGGCTCGCTCGGCTCGGCCACAAGGTGGGCCTGATGGACGCCGATGTGTACGGCCCGTCCCTGCCCTTGATGATGAACGTCAACGGCCAGCCGATGTCGGGTCCGAACAAGAAGATCCTGCCGCTGATGAGCTACGGCGTGAAGTGCATGTCGATCGGCTTCCTGGCACCCGAGACGGAGCCGATCATCTGGCGGGGGCCGATGGTCATGGGGTTGATCCGGCAGTTCCTCCACGACGTTGCCTGGGGGCCGCTGGACGTGCTGGTGATCGACCTGCCCCCAGGTACGGGCGACGCACAGCTCACCATGATCCAGGGGGCTCCCGTGAGCGGCGCTGTGATCGTGACCACGCCACAGGACATCGCCTTGCTCGACGCGGTGCGAGGCGTCGAGATGTTCCGCAAGCTGGAGGTGCCGATCCTCGGCGTGGTGGAGAACATGGCCTGGCTCGATCTTCCCGGCGGCGGCCGCATGCACCCCTTCGGCGAAGGCGGTGGCGTGCGGATGGCCGAGCGCTACGGCGTCGACGTGCTCGGGCAGGTGCCCCTGGATCCACGCATTCGGGAGGGGGGCGATCACGGCGCACCCGCGGTGCTGGCCGACGACGGTCCCACGGTCGAGGTGATGCTCGGCGTCGCCCGTGCCGTGGTGGCTGGGCTCGGTTGATGGCGCTCGTCGACGGCTTCGGGCGCGCGCACACCTACCTGCGGGTGAGCGTCACGGATCGGTGCAACTTCCGGTGTGTGTACTGCATGCCCGCCGAAGGCTTCGAGCTGGGTCCGCGGGAGGAGCTGCTGTCCTACGAGGAGCTCGAGCGCATCGTCGGGGTGTTTGCCGCGCTCGGCATTCGCCGTGTCCGACTCACCGGTGGGGAGCCGACCCTTCGGCGGGACATCGTGGACCTCGTGCGACGGGTCGCGAGGCTTCCAGGCATCGAGCAGGTGGCCCTCACCACGAACGGGTTGAAGCTCGACAAGCTCGCCGGACCACTGGCCGACGCCGGCTTGACCCGGCTCAACGTGTCGTTGGACAGCCTGGACCCGGAGCGCTTCGCCAAGCTCACCCGTGGCGCGCCGCTGGCGCGGGTGCTCCGAGGCATCGACGCCGCGCTGGCCGCTGGGCTGACCCCGGTGAAGATCAACGCGGTCGTGCTTCGGGGCGAGAACGAGCACGAGGTGGTCGACCTCGTCCGCTGGGCGGCCGGCTTCGGCGGCGACGTGGTCTTGCGCTTCATCGAGTACATGCCCTTCCAGGCACGGTGGCACCGCACGGTCCCGGCCGCGGAGTTGCGTGCGGCGATCGAGCACGAGTGGAGCCTGGAGCCGCTCGGGCTCGACCTCGCTGGTGGACCGGCCGACCGCTGGGCCGTTCCCGAGCTCGGCGTCACCGTCGGATTCATCAGCCCGCTCTCACAGAAGTTCTGCGGCAGCTGCAACCGCCTACGGCTGATGGCGGATGGGCACCTCCGAACGTGCCTCTCGGACGACGACACCCCCTCGCTGCGAGACATGTTGCGGCGAGGCGCCACCGCCGAGCAGCTCACCGCCGCGGTGCAGTCGATGGTCCTCGGAAAGCGTGAAGGCCACGGGTGCGCGGTGGAAGGCGGCACAGCCTTCGAAGGTGTGATGACCCGCGTGGGGGGCTGACGCCTTCGCCCGGATGGACGCGAGCAAGCGTCCGCGGTAGCATCCGCGAAGCCCACGGAGAGCCGTTCGATGCTGGCCGCGCTGTTGCTCAACGCCCAGGCCCTGGCTGCCTTCCCCAACGATGTGGTGTTGTCCGGCCTCGGGGAGTGGAACGGCGCGGTCACGGAGCCCGAGCTGGTCTCGGCGGACTACCAGCAGCTCATCCTCGAGCTCGGAGCGGCGGTGGCGAACAAGCCCACCGCACCCGCCAACACCCTGGGCGTCAACGGCTTCGACGTGGGCATCACCTCGTCGTTCTCGTTCGTCTCGGCCTCGGGGGACTCGGCCGAGCCTTCGCCGTGGATGCGCGCCCACGAAACCGGCGATCCGTCACCGGTCGTCTGGATTCCTGGGCTCGAGGTTCGCAAGGGCTTGCCTCTGTCGCTCGAGGTCGGCACGCGCGCCGGCTACGTCGGCGCCAGCAACCAGACGGTCTTGGGTGCCTGGGGCCGCGCTGGCCTCATCGAGGGCTACAAGCAGGCCCCCGACCTGTCCTTCCAGCTCGGCTACTCGGGCTACCTGGGCAACGACGAGCTCGAGCTCGGCGTGCTGGATTGGTCCTTCACGGTGGGCTACGCGCTGCCCTTCGGCCGGCTGAAGGGCGTGAACGACGCGGTCTTCGCTCCCTATGGCGGGGTCGGTCAGCTGCGCATCCAGGCGCACCCCCTGGTCGACGAGTCGCTCGCCGGTGACTTCGGCGTCGTGCCGGTGACCGGCTTCGACCCCACCGAGGACGGCTACGTCGCTGAGCTCCGACCGCTCCAGCTCCACGGCGGGCTGCGGATCCAGAAGGGTGCCTTCCGCTTCCTGACCTCGGTCGCGGCGTCGCCGAAGCTGCCGCCCACGGTCACCACAGGCCTCGGCTTCACGTTCTGATCCTGCTCGTGGCGGCGGCGCACGCCCTCGAGCTGCGCATCGAAGCCACCGTCGATGCTGATGGCACGATCCGCGGCCGCATGGTGTCGGACGGTCCGGTGCAGCTCGAGGATCCGTTGGCGGCGCTGCCCGTTCCCAGCGACGACCGCACGCTCTTCCGCACCTTCCCCGGCTCGGTCGACCGTGGGGCCATGAGCTGGGCCGAGGGCGACGACGGCTGGGTGCACTTCGAGACCCGGCTCCCCGCGCGCTACGGTGCGATCGGTCGGTCGGACCGAGGTGTGTGGGCCAACGGCGGCTGGTACCCCCAACCTGTGCGCGAGGGTCGCCTCGTCGACGCGGGGTGGCAGGTCACCGTCGAGGCCGCCGAGGGCGTGCTGGCGTTGAACGGCGCGGTGGGGAAGGGGCGCGTCGCATGGGGCGGTACCGGCGACCGTGTGGCTCTGGCGGTGCTCCCGCGGGGTCGGGTCAAGGAGCTCGCGCCCGGGCTTCGGCTGCTCGAGGACGGTCGGTCGCGCGGGCGCCGCGATGCCGAGCTGGTGGCGGCCGCGCGCGCGCTCGACGGCGCTCCTGTCTTGGTGGTGGAGACCCCGTCGCTGCGGCGTCTGGTGCGCCCCGCGCCAGGCATGGTCTACCTGTCGGACCGGGCGTTTCGCTTGACCCGCGGTCTGGAGACCTACCATCGGGCCGGGGTGGCGAGGGGGCTGCTGTCCGCGGGCCTGCCGTTTCGCGACGCGTGGAAGCGGGATCTCGCCGCACAGGCCCTCGCATGGGAGCTTGCGTCGGAGCTGTCCGATGCCCGGGAGGTGTTGCGCTGGGCGAGCTGGATCCCCCAGGTGGACGAGCTGCTCTACGACGGCAGCGTACCCTTCGTCGGGGAGCTCTTCGGTGAGGTGCACCCCGCCGACCTGCTGGCCGACGACCTCGCGCAGGCGATCGGTGGGGAGACACCGGGTCGGGTGGCCGCGGCGAAGCTCGAGGACCGCTACGGGGCCGGCACGGCCCTCGCCGTCGCCGAAGCGTGGCTTGCTGGAGAGGAGCTCGCGGGGGTCGACCTGGCCTGGTTGCAGCGGTGGCGGGGCCCCTACCCGGAGCAGGATCTTCGGCTGACGGTGGGGGGCGATCGACTGACGGTGGAGCGGATCGCCCCCGACAGCGCGCCGGCCGAGGCGGTCGTTGTGGACGCCGACGGGGAGCGCCTGGTGTGGTTGGCCCCGCCCGGCCCTGGTCAGCAGACCTGGACCTTGGACGCGCCGCTCGCTCGGGTGGCGCTGGATCCGGACGAGCACGTGCTGCAGACCAGCCGCGTGCGCGACCGGTGGCCGACCCGCTGGACGACCGTGCTGGCGGCCTTCCCCATGACCTGGAACCTGACGGACGGCACCTTTGCGGCCTTTGCGTCCGCCACGCTGCGTCGACAGTACGACACCCACCACCTCTACAACGCGGCGCTCTTCACCGACGCCCGCAACCTGGCGGGTGTGTCCGGCACCTACCGCTACGCCTTCGGTCCGCTGAAGGACCGTCGGTCGCGACCCCACCGCGCGTACCTCGGCACCACGGTGGGACTGCTGGACCCGGACTACCGACCGACCGACGCCGGGGTGGCCGCGGTCGGCTCGAGCATCAGCTACGTCTACGACTCGCGCGTCAGCTTCGACTTCCCACTGTCGGGCGAGCGCCTGCAGCTCACGCTGGACGGTGGCTGGGTCCCAGGAAGCCCGATGCGGTGGGGTGCGGTGCGTGCCCGCGCGAGCGCGGTGAGGTCGCCTCACCCCCGCGTCGCGGTGGCCGGACGCGTCACCGGAGGGGAGGCGGTCGGCGACGTCGAGCACCGCTTGCTGTCGCTGGGCGGCCCGGGCCAACTGCGCGGCGTCCCCTCGAACGCCGTGCTGGGACGCGAGCTCGTCACGGGCGCCGCCGAGGTGCGGGTCGCGCCGCTTCGGAACGCCAGCGTGTGGGCGCCTCTGTTCTGGCTCGCCGAGATCCAGGTCTGCGGCGGGGTCGAAGGCGGCGTCGTTCGGCGTGCCACGCTCGTCGACGAGCAGTCCGTGGACCAGGTCACGGCCTGGGGATGGACGGCCGGGTTGGCGGGGGTGGGCGACGTGTTGGGTGCTCGGCCTACGCTCGCTGGCGTGACGGTCGCGCAGCCGATCTGGCTGAGCACGGGGGAGGGGCGTCCTGTCCAGGTGTTGCTCCGGTGGACGCAGGCGATCTGAGCAGCGTCGCGGCTACCAGACCACCACGTGCAGCGTGCCCCCGATGGCTGCGACGGCTGCACCTCCCGCGCCGAAGCCCCACGTCAGGACCTTCGCGGCGTTGCTGGCTGCTCGGAGGCTGTCGGCGGTGGTGCCTGCGGGGAGGTCGGAGGTGTCGCCGGATTCCAGGGCCGCCTCATAGGGTGCGGTGACCGCGTAGCCGCCCGACCAGCCGCCGATGGAGAGTGCGCCGGCCGCCACGGCGCCGACCAGGAAGGGGGACCAGCGACGGCGCTCGGGCTCGACCTCAGCGGAAGGATGGACGAGCCCGGTGGCGAGGGTCAGGGCCTGGCCGGACACGAGCTCGACCTGCCGGCCGTAGGCCACGACGCCGTCGAGATCCGTGATCTGGACGAGGTGTTGGCCGGGCAGCGTGACCACCGGTTGCTCGGCCCGCGCTACGCCGTCGACCCAGAGCGCGTGATGATCGGGAAGCGGCTCCGCGCTCAGCTGCGCTTCGCCTTCGATCCCGAGCGCCGCTTCTTGCCACGCGGTTCGGACCTGATCGCCGAGCCGGTCCTGGAACCAGCCGGGGTGCACGGCGGCGGCCTGGGCGAGGTGGGGCGCAGCGGTGGCGGGCGCCTCCTTGAAGATGGCGATGGCCCCCAGGGCCTGGCTCAGGGTGGCCAGGTCCTCCGGTGCAGGGACCGCGTCGGCGCACGCCAGGCTCTCCAGCGCGGCCCAGGCCTCGGCCTCGGCACGCTCGAGCTCATCGACGACGACGGCGTCCACCACAGCCTCCGCAGTGGCCTGCAGGGCGACGGGCACGCAGTCGGCGGCGTGTGCGACGGCGATCACTCCAACCAGCATCCCTGTCCCTTCGTCACGCGGATCCTCGCATGCGTGGGCTCCACTGCCAACTCGCAGCGTTCGCTCCAGTCGGTGCCCTCGAAGCGTGCCTCGTGGGTCTTGCCCGCCTCCAGGACCACGTCGTCGCGGACCGCGGTCACCCCGCTGGCATGCACCAGGTGCCCCTCGGTGGGATCCGCCAGCACCCTCAGCGAGACGGTCTGGAGCGCGACGTCGGGTTCTGGTTGCGCTTCCACTTCGGGCTGCAGGTCGGGCGCGGCCTGGACCACCACCTCCGGCGCGGTCGTGCTCGGTTGGGTGGCGGGAGCAGGGTCTTCTCCTCGACGCGACGCAGCATCATCGGGGGCTTCGCTCGCCGTGACGACCTGGACGGGCGTCGCGCTCGGCGCGGCGGGCGGCGCCACGACCACCTCCGGCTCGCCGGCCTGCCCGATCGGTTCTGGGGCGGACTGCGGCACCATCACGAGGGCGGTCCCGACGACCGTCGCCAGCAGAAGGAGCGTCCACAGCCACACGCGGCCACGGGCCGGCGGCCCGTCGGACGGTGACGTGGCCGCGGTCGGAGGGTCCAGGGCAAAGGTGGCTCCGGCGTCGGGCAGGCGGGGGTGGACGGCAGCGTCAGCTGGTGGTCCGCTCGGCTCGTCCACCGGACCCTCCAGCCACACGCTCCCGGAGAGCTGTGCGAGGTCGGGGTCTTGCCGGAGCTCCTCACGTCGCGCCTCCAGCAACGAGGGCAAGGTCTCACGGGCGAAGCGACGGAGGTTGCCCGGAACCCCCTCGGCGAGGGCGCTCAGGCGGTCTTCGAAGGCTGCAGCCTCGGGGCGGTCGGTGCTCTCGTAGGCCAGGCACGACCGGAGCAGGGCCGACAGGGCGTCCACGTGCGCCCCGTGGGATGCCCCCAAGCTGGTTCGGAGCGCCGCCATGCGGTCGTCCAGAGCTTCCTCGAAGGGCGCTGGCGCCAGGGCAGGGCGTTCGAAGCGCAGGCCTGTGGCCAGCTCCCAGAGCGTCACGCCCAGGCTGTAGACGTCGGACGCGGGCCCGGCCTCGCCGTAGATCCAGCGCTCGGGGGCCATGAAGCGCGCGGTGCCGAACTGGGCCGAAGAGGTGTAGACCTCGCGGTCGAACTCGGCGCGAGCCACGCCGAAGTCGAGCACCTTCACGGCGCCGCCACGGCTCAGGAGCAGGTTCGCCGGCTTGATGTCCCGGTGCACGACCTTGAGCGGTCGCCCGGTCTGGGGCGACACGGTGGTCCAGGCAGCGTGCAGTGCCCCTGCGGTCGCCTCGCCCAGGCGCAGCGCGATGCCGAGAGGAATCGGCTGCCCCGTGGTGCGCAGGCTCGCCCGGCTCAGGGAGTCGGCATCGGCTCCCTCGACGTACTCCATCAGCACGACCCACCGCCCGCCGAGCTGGGTCAGCCCGTAGATCTTCACCACGTTGTCGTGGTTCAGCTGGGACATCAGGCGCGCCTCGTCGCGGGCGCGTGCAGCGATCTCGGCGTGCTGTTCCATCTCGGCGCTGAGCAGCTTGACCGCCATGCGCTGCACGAGGCCGCCCGGACTGCGGACCTCGGCCAGGAACACCGCCCCGAATCCCCCCTTTCCGAGGGGCTCGAGGAGCTTCACCCTGCGTCCCGCCGTCTTGCTCACGACGACGACCTTAGCCTGCAGCGCTCTTTACGCGTCAAGAGTGGTATAGTGGGGAGGTGAGCGTGATGTCCATGCTGCTCGTGACGTGGGGTTGCGCCCCGCGGATCGTCCGCTACCCGGGCCCCCTCGCAGCCGTGGGGAGGGACGCCACGGGTCTGGAGGAACGAGCTCCGGAGGAGCCGCCGCGGCAACTCGCCCGCCGGCACGCCGCGGAGGGAGCGGAGATGGCGCGTGCGGCCGCGTACTTCGTGGACCGTCACCCGTTGCGGCACGGCGGGGTCACGTACCGCTACGATTGCTCGGGACTCGTCGAGGCCGCCTCGGCGCGCGCCGGTCAGCCGCTGCACGGCAACACCGCGGGTCTCTGGCTCCAGGCGGAAGCCGCGGGTCTCGACCACGAGCGGAAGCGTCCGTCGGCGGGCGACCTGGTGTTCTTCGACGACACCCACGATCGCAACGGCAACGGCAAGCTCGACGACGACCTGACCCACGTCGCCATCGTCGAGCGCGTGGACGACGATGGCACCATGACGCTGGTGCACAAGGGCAGCCAGGGGGTGGTCCGCATCTCCATGAACCTCGAGCGTCCTCACGACAAGACGGACGCGTCGGGCAAGGTCCTGAACAGTCCCTTGCGCGTGAAGTCCAGCCGTGACCCGCGCGGCACGGTGTACCTGGCCGGTGAGCTCTGGCGCGGCAGCGCCAGCTTCTGGCAGGCTGACCCGTCCCCCCTTGCCCTGTTGTCGCTGGAGCTGAGATGAGCACTGGTCAGAAGCCGCCGCCGCCCCCCGGGAGCGTGCCGCCTCCTCCGCCCGACGCGCCGCCGCCTCCTCCTGGCGCAAGCGCGGCGCCGCCACCGCCGCCAGGCGAGGGTGCCGCCCCGCCGCCGCCGCCCGCAGCGCCACCCTCTCCACCGGAGGCCACCGCCCCGCCTCCGCCGCCAGCGGCCGCAGCGCCGCCTCCTCCACCGGAGGCTGCCGCGCCGCCTCCGCCGCCAGCGGCCACGGCGTCGCCTCCTCCACCGGAGGCCGCCGCTCCGCCTCCAGCACCGGAGGCCGTCGCGCCGCCGCCACCGCCACAGGCCGCTGCCCCGTCCCCTCCGCCCGAGGTCGCTGCGCCTCCGGTGCCGGAGGTCGCGCCTCCCGCGCCTCCGGCACCCGAGGCTGGCCCACCTCCTCCGCCGGAGGTGGCCTCTGC
>Ga0114932_10001590_pt1 | contig 25514 bp, 20 predicted proteins | sample 2SBtaG_2_FD_87286 | JGI IMG/M metagenome (GOLD analysis project Ga0114932, IMG submission 87286) | Deep subsurface microbial communities from Kolumbo volcano to uncover new lineages of life (NeLLi) - 2SBTROV12_ACTIVE470 metaG | ecosystem: Environmental > Aquatic > Marine > Volcanic ...
ACACCCTGTGGGCGCTCACCGGTCTGCAGCCTCAGGCGAGCGTGGGCGCCACCTCGGCTCCGCACGAGCGGGTCTTCCTCGGCGCGAGCGCTGGTGTGGCGCGACGAGGCGAGGCCATCACCATGGATGGCGAAGAACCCGGGCGCTTCTTCAAGCTCACGGGGACCGCCGGGTACCGCTTCTGATGAGGGTGGTCTTCCTCGAGATCGAGGCGGACCGCGACTGGGCGCTCTCGGCGGTGGGCCCGAGCTGCCTGGGCGCCTGGTTGCGCGAGCGTGGTCACGAGGCACGGCTCGTCTCGGTGCCCAGGGATCTGCCGCTGCCGGAGGCCCGGGCGCTGGCGCTCAGGCTGGACCCGGATCTGCTGGCGGTGTCCCTGACCACGCGCCAGTGGCTTCGCGGCCGTGAGGTCGTGGGAGCCCTGGCCGGCAGTGGCGTTCCGCTCATCGCCGGCGGCCTCCACCCGACCTTCCGGCCCGACGCGGTGCTCGCCGCACCGGGCTTCGACATGGTCTGCCTCGGGGAAGGGGAGGAGGCGCTGCTCGAGGTCGTGCAGGCGCTGGAATCGGGGCGCTCCCTCTCTGGAATCGACAACGTGCGGACGGGCCCGGCCCCTGCGAAGCTGCGCCCCCCGGTCCGTCCGCTCGACCGGCTGCCGTGGATGGCGCGCGACCTGCTCGCGGAGCCCACCGGCGTGGTGCACGTGTCGACCCAGCGCGGGTGTCCGTTTCCGTGCACCTACTGCGCGGCGAACATGCTGGACGCGCTCTACGACGACGCTCGGTACGGCCGGCGACGCACGGTCGAGCACGTTCTCCGGGAGCTGGAGGTGCTCCGAGACGCGGGCGCCTGCTACGTGGTGTTCCTCGACGACACCTTCACGCTGAACCCGCCGTGGCTGCGCGACTACCTCCCGCGCCATCGCGACCGCGTCGGGCTCCGGTTCTCGCTGCACGCGCGGGTCGAGACGATGACGGAGGCCCTGCTCGACCTCCTGGCCGAGGCCGGCTGCGACCAGATCACCTACGGGGTCGAGTCCGGGAGCGAGCGGGTCCGTCGCGAGGTGATGAAGCGACCCGTGAACAACGAGCGCATCGTGGCGGTGTTCGAGGCTACCCGCGCGGCAGGCATCCGGGTGACGGCCAACTACATGCTCGGCCTGCCCACCGAGACACCCGACGACCTGGACGCCACCTTCGCGCTGCACCAGCGCCTGGACCCCGACGCGTTCGGCTACTTCGTCTTCTACCCGTACCCGGGCACGCCGCTCTTCGTCACGTGCCGCGACCGCGGGCTGCTGCCCGAGGACTGGGAAGAGCGACCCGCGGTCCACCACCGCTCGGTGCTTCGGCTGGAGCACCTGTCCGATGGGGACCTGCAGCGCGCCTGGGATCGCTTCACGGCGGACCGTGTTGAGCGCACGCGAGCGCGCTACGGAGGGCAGACGGAGACCGAACCCTCGGTCCTGGACTACGCGGCGACCATCTGACGTGACCTGGCTGTTTCTCGCCCTGGCGTGCAAGCGCGCCCCGCCCGCCGACCCTGCCGACGCGCTCGGGGTCTTGCCCTGCGCCACGCTGGCCGCCGGCGATGCGTGCGTGGAGACCGCCTGCCAGGAGTGTGTGGACTTCTGTGGCCTGGGGTGCGAGAGCGTGCAGGACGATCCCCTCGGCTTCACGTGCCCCGGCGTCGGCAGCTTCACCGTGGCTCAGGTGTGTCCCGCAACGCCGCCAGACGTGGCGGAACCCGAGGAGGGCGGCTAATCGTGGTGCCCCGCGGCAACCTCGCCGCGGACCAGGAGTCAGCGTGGGCTTCAAGTCGTTTCTGAAGGGCAAGCTCGACAAGCACGGCGGCCCGGCCGGGCTCGCCAAGGCCGTCGCCTCCAAGCCCGGACGCATGGTGTCTGGAGGTCGCGGCTACGCCAGCGGCGAGAAGGACGAGGCCGTGTCGCCCGAGGCGATGCGCGAGACCTTCAAGGATGTGCCGACCGAGCCCGATGCCGATGGCTTCATCGCCGTGGCCCCCACGGACTGGATCAACGCCGATCGCTCGGGCACCTACGACGTGCACGACGCGCAGGTTGCCGTGTACCGCTACGACGGCGTGCTCTACGCCATCGACTCCGCCTGCACCCACGAGGACGGGCCCCTCGGGGAGTCGGAGGTCCGCGAGGGCGGCGTGATCGCTTGCCCGTACCACGACTGGCGCTTCGAGTTGTCCACGGGTGAGTGCCTCACCCACCCGGGTCGGCAGGTTGGGTGCTGGGCGGTCAAGGACGAAGATGGCTTTGTGTGGATCGGCCACCGAACCACGCAGGGCGCCACCGAGCGTGGTGGCGAGCACGACGACGGTCTCGTGATGGATCAGCCCCTCGAGGACTGAGCCCGCTCTGCCAGCGCGAAGGCGCCATGGAGCCCCGACACCGCGCCGAGAGCGGGAGCCACCAAGAACGATTCGGGCAACCGCAGGTAGCCAGCCAGCCGCTCGCGCAGGTGGTGGCGGGTGCGATCCAGGAGTCCTGCTGCCGCCATCACGCCGCCACCGAGCGCTATGCGCTGAGGTGCCAGCACGCAGGTGATCGTGTGGAGCCCTGACGCGAGGTACCTCGCCTCAAGGTCCCAGGCGGGGTGATCCGGCGGGAGGTCTTCGGCAGCGCGGCCCCAGCGAGCCTCCAGAGCACGACCTGACGCGAGGCCTTCGAAGCAGTCTCCGTGGAACGGGCAGCTGCCCTCGAAGGTGTCGTCGTCCGCTCGCTGCATCGGCACATGGCCCATCTCCGGGTGCAACAGCCCCTGCACGAGGCGTCCGCTCGACACGGCGCCGCCTCCGATCCCGGTGCCGATCGTGACGTACACGAAGTCGTCGAGTCCCCGGCAAGCACCCCAGCGCCCTTCGGCGAGGGCGGCGGCGTTCACGTCGGTGTCCAGCGCCCAGGGGCAGTCCAGGGCTTCGCCGAGCTGTGGGCCGATCGGGACCCCGCGCCAGCCGAGCTTGGGGGTGGCGCCGATCACGCCGTAGCGATCACTCGATGGGTCCACCTCCACCGGGCCGAACGCGGCGATGCCGAGGCCGTCGAAGGGGCCGCGCTCGCGGAGCCAGGCGACGACAGCGTCGAGCGTGGTCGTCGGATCCGAGGTGGGGAGCACGACGGGGACGAGATGGGCCCGGCGCGCGCCCGCTGCGACGACGAAGGTGGTTCCGCCGGCTTCGATGGCTGCGAACATCCACGCCATCTTGGCAGGAGGTGGGTGCGCCTCCCCGGACCTGTGTCCGGAGAGGCGCAGCACTCGCGCCCTCGCCGCCACGCGTGGGGACGTCGCCCCCTCCCTGCAGGACCGGAGCGCTACCCCCTCATCGTAGCCAAGCGCGCGGCGCTTGTGGGGATGTCCTGGTTACCCTGTTGTTACTACGGCCCATGCACCTCGCCGATCTGACGACCCCCGCTGCCGTCTTCGACCTCGACCGGGTCGAGCGGAACTGCGCCTGGATGAAGCGCCGTGCCTCGGCACTGGGCGTGCGGCTCCGTCCGCACGTCAAGACCCACAAGTGCGTGGCGATCGCCCAGATGCAGACCGAGGGTCAGCAGGTCACCGTGTCCACCTTGGCGGAGGCTCGGGCGTTCTCGTCGGTGTTCTCGGACGTGCTCTACGCGGTGCCGCTCGCACCCGAGAGGCGCGCCGAGGCGGCGGCGATCCGAGGCCTGACGGTCCTGGTCGACAGCCCGGAAGCGGTGGAAGCGGTCGCGCAGCCCGCGATGTTGAAGATCGACTGCGGCTACCGCCGGGCGGGGGTACCTCCCCGAGCGGCGGCCCCCCTTGCAAGGCGGCTCGCCGAACGCGGGCACTTCGCAGGCCTCTTGACCCACGCCGGCCACAGCTACGGCGCACGCTCGGTGAACGAGGTGCAGGACATCGCGAGGAGCGAGCGCGACCTGCTCGGCACGCTGGCCGACTCGCTTCGCGCGGAGGGGCTGGCGGTCGACTGCGTGAGCGTGGGGTCCACCCCGACGATGCGGCACGTGGACCACCTGGCGGGCATCGACGAGATCCGGCCCGGAAACTACGTGTTCTTCGACGGCTGCCAGACCGATCTCGGTTCTTGTGGACGCGACGAAGAAGCCCTCGCGGTGGTGAGCACCGTGGTGGGCGCCTACCCATGGCGGAACGCGGCCGTGATCGACGCCGGCGGTCTGGCGCTCTCGAAGGACCGAGGGGCGGAGCACCTCGGCGCCACGGGCTTCGGTCGCGTGACGGATCTGGAGGGAGCCCCGCTCGAGGCCGCCTTGACCGGGCTGTCGCAGGAACACGGCAAGATCGTCGGTGGTGGTCTGCGAGTTGGTCAGAAGGTCCTCGTCTGGCCCCAGCACAGCTGCCTCACCGCGGCCTGCCACGACAGGCTGCACGGCCACCGGGGCGGTCGCATCGAGGCCGTGTGGCCCACCGTTCGTGGGTGGTAGCCTGCGCAGGTGTCGGACTGGACCTATGGCGGCCTGCACCCGTACACCGCGGGGGTGCGCAACGCCTTGATCGACCGCGGGGAGGTCGCCGCTCACACCGGTGAGCCGTGGGACGAAGCCACGCTGCTGGCGATCGCCGGGGGGCTGGGCGTGGGCTGCGTGCTCTGGGAGTTCGAGCGGCACAAGACCACCTTCCTCACCCTCGGGTTCCGCAAGGACTGGCACTACCCACGCCGCTTCCTGGAGCCTCTCTGTGACCGGCTTGGTGCGCAGGTCGAGTGGCTGGAGACCCAGAGCGAGACGGCGGCGGTGCGGCACCTCGACGCGTGCCTCGCCCGCGGGCACACCCCGCTGGCCTGGGTGGACGCCTGGCACCTGCCCTGGCACTTCCTCGGCGATGCGGCCGAGGGCTGCATCTCGCACGTGGTGCGGATCCGCGGGAAGGTGGGCCGCGCTTACGGCATCGACGACCTGGCGGCGCTGGACTTCGAGCTCGACGAGGCGCGCCTGGCGGCCGCCCGGGCGCGCATCCCGAGCTTCAAGCACCGGCTGATGGTGATCACCGAGGTCGGGGAGTGCGACGTGGTGGCGGCTCTCGATGCGGGACTGCGGGCCCAGGTCGTGCACCTGTCCAGCGATTCCGAGAGCTTCGGCCTGGCCGCACTGTCCCGGTGGGCCGGTCGCATGCGTGACCCACGCCACCCCCGTGGATGGGGGCGCATCTTCGAGCACGGCACTGGACTGTTCGGCACCCTCGCGTCGCTCTACGGCGCGATCGAGCTGGCCGGCGAGCCCGGACAGGGGAGCCTGCGGGGGCTCTACGCCGATGCCCTCGAGGAGTGCGCCCTGCTGCTCCGCAGGCCGATGTTGCAGGACGTGGCGCTCATGTACCGCGAGCTGTCGTGGATGTGGCAAGACCTCGGCAAGGCGGCGCTTCCCGAGGACGTGGCCGCTCTCCACGCGGCTCGGCAGCTGCTCGACGCACGCCACGCCGCCGTTCGGGAGCGGGGAGGCGATGCGCTGGCGCAGGCTTCCGAGATCGACGGCACGCTCCGAAGCCATGCGAGGCAGCTCGATGTGGAGTTCCCGCTCACGCAGGATGAGCGCGAGGACTTCCTCGCCGAGCTCGCCGGGCGGGTCGACGAGCTCGCGGACGCCGAACACGACGCCCACGCGGCGTTGGCCCGCGCGATGGCGTAGTCAGAAGCGCACGCCGAGCGAGCCGCGCGGGATGACGGTGCCGTACACCGACAAGCGCACCGCGGCTCCGAGGGTGAACGCTTCACCTTCGCCCAGCTCGAGACGACCCTCGATGTCCGCGAAGCCCTGCGGGAGCGGAAGGCCGTAGCCGCCCTGGGTGGTGGTTCCGTCGCTGTGTTCCACCGTGAGATCCTCGACCCAGTAGAGCTCGTCGGTGATCGGCATCGAGTAGCCGCCACCGAAGGTGAAGGCCCAACGTCGCCGCTCGTCCGGGCTGCGTCCGGCGACCTGGCCATGGAGGGAGAAGCCAGCGTAGGGCATCGCCCACGAGGCGAAGCCCATCGCGTCGCCGAGCCCACCGAAGCCGCCCAGCCGGCCCCCCACGTAGGCTCCTCCTTGGGCGGCGGTCCTCCACCACAGGCCCGCCGCAGCCGTTCCGGCGGCTGGAGAGGCCTGGCCGCCCACATCCACGAGCAGGTGCTGGCTTCCGGTGGGCGCGATGGTGTGGCTCGCGGAGACCGCAGGCCAGAAGCAACAGCCGACGTCGACGTTCGTCTCCGACTGCTCGGCCGCCGCACTCGCCGGCAGGGTGTCGAGGTGGTCTGCAGGTGCCACGATCGGCACGCACGCCGTCCCAGCCAGGGCGAGCAGCGCCCCACTCCACAACCTCCGCATGCGTCCTCACTCGTACCCGACTGCACGAGGTTGCCTCGCTGGCCTTGGCATGGCAAGCAATCAGGTTATCCTGATGTCCGGATGGACTCTCTCACCAGCGAGACCGAGCTCTTCAAGCTCTTGAGCGACCCGACACGGCTGCGTCTGCTGGCGCTCCTGGAGGACCACGAGCTCACCGTGGCCGAGCTCGTGGCGGTGCTCGAGGCACCCCAGAGCCGCGTGTCCACCCACCTGGGCAAGCTTCGCGAGGCGGGCCTCGTCCAGGATCGCCAGGATGGAAGCTCCCGCTACCACCGGCTGGACGCGCGCATGCCCCCTGGAGCGGCTTCGACGTGGGAGCTGATCCGCCGACGTCTGGGCGAAGACCGCCAGCTCGGCGCGGACGCGGCGCGTGCCGGACGGGTCATCGCGGATCGCCACGCGCAGGCCACGTGGGCCGAGCGCGTCGCGGGCCGCATGGCGAGGCACTACAGCCCTGGCCGAACGTGGGAGAGCCTGACCCGCGGACTGCTCGGTCTGCTCGACCTCGGGCGTGTCGTCGACATCGCCAGCGGCGACGGCGGCGTGGCCGAGCTGATCGCGCCCCATGCCGAGCATGTCACCTGCCTCGATCAGTCGCCGCAGCTGGTGGCGAGCGGCTCCGAGCGGCTCGCTCAGCTCGAGAACGTGCGCTTCGTCCGTGGGGACATGCATGCGCTCCCCTTCGAAGACGCCAGCTTCGACCACGCGCTGTTGATGACCTCGCTCTCGTTCACGCGGCGACCGGGCGAGGTGCTCGTCGAAGCCGGGCGCGTGCTCCGCGGTGGCGGTGCGGTGGTCGGCACCGTGCTGTCCCGGCACGACCACCGAGACGCCGTCGAGCCCTACGACCACCAGAACCTGGGCTTCTCCCCCGACGAGCTCCAGAGCCTGCTCGACGCCGCCGGCTTCGTGGTGCGCACCTGCGCGCCCACCGCGCGCGAGCGGCGTCGCCCGAACCTCGAGACCCTCACCTTCCACGCCAGGAAGTCACCATGACCGTCCGCCCCGACCAGACCGAGCTGCTGCGCAGGCTCTTGAGCGAGCGCATCCTGTTGCTCGATGGCGCCACCGGCACCCAGATCCAGACCTATGGCCTCGAAGAGCAGGACTACCGGGGCAAGCGCTTCGCCGACGTCGAGCAGCTGCTGAAGGGCAACAACGATCTGCTCTGCCTCACGCGGCCCGACGTGGTTCGCGAGGTGCACGACGCCTACCTCGACGCGGGCGCCGACATCATCGAGACCAACAGCTTCAACGCCACCACGATCAGCCAGGCCGAGTACGGCCTGTCGCGCCTGGCGTTCGAGCTCAACGAAGCGTCGGCCAGGCTTGCCCGCGAGGCCGCCGACGCCAGCTTCCAGCTCACGGGACGTCCCCGCTTCGTGGCGGGGGTGCTCGGCCCGACCTCGCGCACCTGCAGCCTCTCCCCAGATGTGAACGACCCCGGCTTCCGCAACGTCACCTTCGAAGCGTTGCGGGAGGCCTACCTCGACGCCGCTCGTGGCCAGGTCGCGGGTGGCGCCGACATCCTGCTGGTCGAGACCATCTTCGACACGCTCAACGCCAAGGCCGCGCTCTACGCGATCGACGAGCTCTTCGCCGCCGAAGGCTTCACCTTGCCCGTGATGATCTCGGGCACGATCACCGATGCATCCGGCCGCACCTTGTCGGGCCAGACCACCGAGGCGTTCTGGTACAGCCTGCGGCACGCCCGCCCCATCGCCATCGGCCTGAACTGTGCGCTGGGTGCCGACGAGATGCGCCAGTACGTCGACCGTCTAGGACGGGTGTCGGAGTCCGCCGTCTCCGCGCACCCCAACGCCGGGCTGCCCAACGAGATGGGTGAGTACGACGACAGCCCGGGGTTGATGGCCGAGCACATCCGTGAGTGGGCGGAGACGGGCCTGCTCAACATCGTCGGCGGCTGCTGTGGCACGCAGCCGCCCCACATCGCCGCGATGCGCGAAGCGGTGGAGGGTGTCACCCCCCGCGCCCTGCCGGCGCTCCCCGCGACCATGCGTCTGTCGGGTCTGGAGCCGGTGGAGATCGACAAGCGCAGCCTCTTCGTCAACGTGGGCGAACGCTGCAACGTGACCGGCTCGGCGCGCTTCCGCCGCATCATCGAGAACGGCAACTACGAGCGCGGCCTGGCCATCGCCCGGCGGCAGGTGGAGAACGGCGCCCAGATCCTCGACGTGAACATGGACGAGGGCCTGCTGGACTCGGAGGCCGCCATGACGACCTTCGTGAACCTGCTGGCGAGTGAGCCCGACATCGCCCGCGTGCCGGTGATGATCGACTCGAGCAAGTGGACGGTGCTGGAGGCCGGGCTGCGCTGCCTGCAGGGCAAGGGCATCGTGAACTCGATCTCGCTCAAGGAGGGGGAGCAGCCCTTCGTGCACCAGGCCCGCACGGTGCGTCGGTATGGCGCAGCCGTGGTCGTCATGGCCTTCGACGAGGCGGGACAGGCCGACACCGTGGAGCGGAAGGTCGCGATCTGCCGGCGGAGCTACGACATCCTCGTGAACCAGGTCGGCTTTCCGCCCGAGGACATCGTGTTCGACCCGAACATCTTCGCGGTGGGCACGGGTCTGGAGGAGCACGCCGACTACGGGCTCGCCTTCCTCGAGGCCACCCGGCAGATCAAGGAGGTCTGCCCGGGTGCGAAGGTGAGCGGCGGGGTGTCGAACCTGAGCTTCGCGTTCCGAGGCAACAACCCGGTCCGCGAGGCCATCCACACCGTGTTCCTGTACCACGCCATCCAGGCGGGCATGGACATGGGCATCGTCAACGCGGGGCAGCTGTCCCTGTACGACGACCTGGACTCCGACCTGCGCGAGCGCTGCGAGGACCTGGTGCTGAACCGGCGCCCGGACGCCACCGAGCGCCTGCTGGCCATCGCGGACTCGGCCCAGAGCACCGCGCGCGACTCGGGACCCGATCTGACCTGGCGCGAGGGCACGATCGAGGAACGGCTGTCCCACAGCCTGGTCAAGGGCATCACGGACTTCATCGATCAGGACACGGCGGAAGCGCTCGCCACGTACGAGCGCCCGCTCCTCGTGATCGAGGGGCCGCTGATGGCGGGCATGAACGTGGTCGGCGACCTCTTCGGCGCCGGCAAGATGTTCCTGCCCCAGGTGGTGAAGTCCGCACGGGTGATGAAGAAGTCGGTCGCCTGGCTGGAGCCCTACCTCGAGGCCGAGCGCGTCGAGGGCCAGTCGAAGGGGCGCATCCTCATGGCCACGGTGAAGGGGGACGTGCACGACATCGGCAAGAACATCGTCGGCGTGGTGCTCCAGTGCAACGGCTACGAGGTCGTGGACCTGGGCGTGATGGTTCCCGCAGAGACCATCCTGCGCAAGGCTCGCGAGGAAGGCTGTCACATCATTGGCCTGTCCGGCCTCATCACGCCGTCGCTGGACGAGATGGTGCACGTGGCATCGGAGATGAAGCGCCAGGGCTTCGAGCTGCCGTTGTTGATCGGCGGCGCCACCACCAGCGAGGTGCACACCGCGGTGAAGATCGCTCCGAACTACGATCACGAGGCGGTGTACGTGTTGGACGCCAGCCGCGCCGTCGGCGTGGCTTCGAGGTTGCTCGGCGAGCAGCGCGGCGCTCTGCGGGATGAGACGGCCCAGCGCTACGAAGCCATCCGGGTTCGCCGGGCCGCCACCGGTGGGCGCAAGCGGGCCACGATCGGCGAAGCTCGCGCGAACGCGGTCGCCATCGACTTCGCGGTCCAGCCGCCCACGGCACCCGCGTGGACCGGCCAGCGCAGCTTCGACGACTGGGACCTTGCGGAGCTGGTGCCCTTCATCGACTGGTCGCCCTTCTTCGCGACCTGGGAGCTCCGTGGTCGCTTTCCCGCGATCCTCGACGACCCGAAGAAGGGTGAAGCTGCGACAAAGCTGTATGAGGACGCTTGCGCGATGCTCGACCGGATCGTGACGGAGAAGTGGCTCACGGCGCGCGCCGTCGTGGCGATCCATCCGGCCAACCGGTCCGGTGACGACATCCGGGTGTTCACGAGCGAAGCGCGCGACGTCGAGCTGCTCACGCTGAACACGCTCCGGCAGCAGGCCCAGAAGACCCGCGGCCCCAACCGGGCCCTGTCGGACTACGTCGCTCCCGAGGGCGTGGCCGACTGGGTGGGGGCCTTCGCCGTCTCTACCGGTCACGGCATCGAGGAGCACCTCGCACGCTTCGCGGAGGACCACGACGACTACTCGTCCATCCTGCTGAAGGCGCTCGCCGACCGCCTCGCCGAGGCCTTCGCCGAGCGGCTGCACCAGCTCGTGCGGACCGAGCTGTGGGGCTACGGGGCCGACGAGGCTCTCGACCACCACGCGCTCATCGCCGAAGACTACGCAGGCATCCGGCCTGCGCCCGGCTACCCGGCCCAGCCCGACCACACCGAGAAGCAGAAGGTGTTTGCGCTCCTGGGCGGGACCGCGGGTGTGGAGCTCACCGAGTCGATGGCCATGCTCCCCGCGGCCAGCGTGTCGGGCCTCTACTTCGGCCACCCCGAGGCGGTGTACTTCGGGGTGGGCAAGATCGGTCCGGATCAGCTCGCGGACTACGCAGCCCGGAAGGGCTGGAGCGTCGAGAAGGCCGAGCGCTGGCTCCGCCCCGCGCTGGACTGAGGCCGGCCTACTCGGGCAGGTCCACCGCGAAGATCTGCAGGTCCATGACGGAGTCCTCCTCGCCACCGGTCGCCTGGTGCAACTCCACGGCGAGCACGTGCTCGCCCACGGCCAGCGCATCACCGGGCCACCACGTGTCGATGTACCCGCTCTCGGCGTCGCCGCTGATCGCCCACGGCGCCGCCTGGTCGATCACGAGGCCGGCGTACGCCAGGTTGGAGCGCCAGACCTCGGTGCCGTCGACGAACAGCCGCGCGCCATCGTCGCGCCGCATGCGCACCAACCAGGCGTCGGGCTCGGACGTGACGGAGACGGTGGTGCGGTAGCCCGAGCTGATGGGTGGCTTCTTGCCCAGCTCGATCTCGGTCGAGAGGTCCGACAAGGCCGCTCCGATGGGTGTCGTGCCCGTCGACCAGGCGCTGTCGTCGAAGGTGCCCACCTCGAAGCCTGCGCCCGGGCTCAACGCCCAGGTCCACGCGGCGCCGGTCTCCAGCAGGGGCGTGCCCGGGTAGGCGACCAGGTCGGCGTCGAGCCATGCGTCGTTGGACGCGGTGTCGGCCTGGTGCAGCTCGATCGCGAGGAGGTTGGGACCATCCTGCAGCACGGTCGGATCCAGCGCGAAGCTCCACTTGGTGCGTGCGTCGCTGTACACCGTGGTGGTGGCGGCGGTTTCCTCGTCGACGCTGCCCGTCGGCATGTTGAAGCGTGCGACCTCGCTGCCGTTGATGTAGGCGATGCAACCGTCGTCGCAGGCCATCTGCAGCTCTGAGGTGGCGTACACGCTCGCGTCGGCGACCACGAAGGTGCGCCGGTACCAGGAGGTGATGGCGCGCTCGGGCTCGGGCACGGCGGTGTCGCCGGTGTCGTCGTCGACGGCCTCTTCACCCCAGCTCACCTGGGTCACGAGGTCGGCCAGTCCGTAGCCGAAGGGTGGGTTGCCTTGCTTCCAGGCGCTGTCGTCGAACGCGGCCGTCGTCCAGCCACTCTCCTCCGCGGCGTCGTGGTCGCTCAGGGTCCAGTCGGCCGTGCCCGCAGTGAGGCTGGTCTCGAGGGTCGCCGCGTCGACGTGCATCCGGAACTCGTCGATGAGCGCGCCGTCGACCGTGAGCGCCCGCAGGTGCATCCACTCGCCGTCGAAGTCCATCACGGAGGCGCCGTAGCTGCCGTTGTACTGGACGCGGCTTCCGGCCACCGGAGTGCCCACGTAGTAGAGGCTGCGGCCGCCGCGCCCGTCGATGACGTAGGTCAGCCCGTCCCGCACCATGCGCTCGAAGGTGTGGTCGTGGCCGGCCACGACCAGGTCGGCCCCCCACTCGGCGAAGGGCCACTGGAGCTCCCAGGTGTCGCCGTGAAGACCGGAGGAGAAGCTCGGGTGGTGGAAGGCGACCAGCTTCCAGGTGGCCTCGGACTTGGCCAGCTCTTCCTGCAGCCAGAGCGCCTGCGGGCTGTCGGCCCCGATGCCGTCGGGCTCGTGCCCGTCGGAGTCCACGACGAAGAGGGTGATGTCGGCGCTCAGCTCCTGGACGTAGTAGCGCTCGTTGCCCGGGAGCGAGAAGTAGTCGGTGTACGGCTCGACGCTGTTGGTGTACCAGTCGTGGTTGCCGAGCGATGGCCAGAAGCGGTTGAGCTTGGGCTTCGCCCCCAGCGCGCTCCTCTTCTTGGCGGCCTCGCCGGTGTCGGTCGAGGTGTCGCTGCTCGTGGGCGCTGTGTCGCTGGCGGTGTCGGCGGTGTCTTCGGGGGGTGGGCCCGCGGGGTAATCGCCGAGGTACGGCTCGATGAAGGGCCAGTAGTACTGGCCAACGTTCTGATCGATGGTCTCGGCTTCACCGTTGTCGTAGTTGTTGTCGCCGCCGGTGACGATCAGGGTGGGGTCGAAGACCGTGACGAGGCGCGCCACCCGGTAGGTGTAGTCCGACGAGCTGCAGTAGCTGCTGCCCGCGTCGCCGTAGTCGCCGATGAGCGCGATGCGGGTGGTGCCTTCGGCGGGGCTGTCCCCAGTCATGTCGGGGTGGCACCCGTCGTCCGACCCGCTGTCACCGGTCTCGCCCTTCCCGGAGTCGCCCCCGATCTCCGGGTCGGCGGTCTCGGTGGCTGAGGTGTCCTCGGTGCCGCTCGCGGTGTCGGCGCCCGGCGTGGCCGTCCAGGTCCCGGAGGGCGTGGAGAGCTCAGGCTCGAGGTCGTCGAACCAGCCACAGGCGAGCAAGCACAGGACAGTCATGGGGCACAGGATAATGGGATGACGCCTGGGGTCCTCCGGGTATCGGTGCCCGGAGGCGGCAGATGTTGCGCAAGTACGGACTGTTCGGCTTCTTCACGACGGCCCTCGTGGCCCTCGATCAGTGGTCGAAGCACTGGACGGTGCAACACATCGGTCGGCGCGACGAGATTCACTGGATCGATGGCTGGTTTTCCTTGGTGTACGCCGAGAACCCCGGTGCTGCCTTCTCGTTCATGGCCGACAACCCCTACCGGATGCACTTCTTCGTCGGCTTCACAGTGGTCGCGATCGTGGTGCTCGGGGGGATGCTCGTGCAGCTCGACGACGACGAGAAGTTCCAGGCCACCTCGCTCGGGGTGTTGATGGCCGGCGTGATCGGCAACCTGATCGACCGGGTTCGCCAGGGGTACGTGGTCGACATGTTCAAGGCCTACACCGACTATGAGCCGTGGAAGGAGTGGTTGATCGAGACCTTCCGCACGAACGTGTGGCCGATCTTCAACGTGGCCGACATCTGCATCAACCTCGGGGTGGGCCTGATCTTGTTCCACTACCTGTTCCTCGAAGGTCGCCGGGGCGACGACGAGGACGTCGAGGTCGACGCAGCGGCCCTGCCACCCGTCGAAGCGTGAGGTGGCTGGCCCGGCTGGGGCTCCTGGTGGGTGGTCTGGTCATGGGCCTCGTGCTCGCCGAAGGGCTGGCGCGTGTGGTGAAGCCGGCCGGCGCCGATCTCCTGTTCGCCGCCGCCGAGCTGGCTCCGCCCGACATGTTCACCGTCCACCCGAAGCACGGACACGTGCCGACGCCGAACTGGTCGGGCAGGCTTCGAGCACTGGGTTTCGACGTGGAGGTCTCCTACGACGCGCACAGCATCCGGAACGGTGTGGCGGCGCGCGACGGCGTGCGCTGGCTGGCGGTCGGCGACTCCTTCACGGCGGCGGTCCAGGTCGACCACGCCGACACCTTCGTGGGCTTGCTGGACGGCGACCCAGGCCGTCAGGTGCTCAACGCGGGCGTGGACAACTTCTCCACCTGGCAGGCCAGCCTCCGCTACCAGGAGCTGGACGATGCCCTGGCCGCCGACGGGGTGCTCCTGACCTTCTTCACGGGCAACGACTTCACCGACAACCTGACCCGCTCCTTCCCGCCCTACCGGGCCGGTCCCGGAGTGCCCCCGACGATCCGCTGGCTCATGGAACAGAGCTACCTCTACGGCCAGTGGCGCGTCCTGAAGCGACGCAAGGAGCTGGCGACGGTCGCGGTGGGCGATCGCTACCGGTGGCAGCTCGAGCTCTCGCTCTTCCACAGCGAGGGGGCCAAGCGGCTGGCCGCCCTCGGTGCCATCAGCGGTGAGGCCCTCGAGGAGCTGGCCGCTGCTGCCAGGCAGCGCGGGGATCGGCTGCTGGTGGCCTTGGCGCCGCCGAGCTTCGCGGTGGAAGAGTCGCGAGCGGGCGGCACCTTCGAGATGGTGGATCTGGATCCAAGCGGCGCGCAGCTGGACGGACCTCGCCAGACCGCGCTGGAGATCCTGCACCGCGCCGGGATCGACACCTGTGATCTGGAGGCTGCCCTCGAGGCCGGCGACGGTACCTACCTGGTGTTCGACGGGCACTGGAGTGCCGAGGGTCACCGTGTGGTCGCCGACGCGCTCCGGGCGTGCATGGAGGCGCCGCCGGGCAGCCTCGTGCCGCCCTCGACCGGGGCGTCGATCGGCGGTCGGCTGCCGGGGCCGGGCTCAGCGCCCGGAGTCCCCGCTCAACCGCCGCCGCCGATGTGACGAGAGGGTGGCGTAGGGCGCTCGCCACCGTGAACCGCGCAGGTGATGGCGAGATTCTTGGCACAGTTTTCGTGGCGGGCGCCCTCGGTCCACCGGCTGCTCAGCCGGTGGAGGCCCTGCCCGCGTCGGTCAGCACGCACGTGCCGGCGTCGTGATCGAAGTCGATCAGGCCCTGCTCGACGAAGTACTCCATGAGCTTGGAGAAGCTCCGGTGGGCGATGAAGTAGCGGCGCTCGCTGTAGTCGTGCAGCTCCTTCATCTGGGCGGTGCCGCCCAGCTCGTCGAGCTTGGCGAGCACGCCCTTGCGCGCCTTCGCGAGGATCTTGTCCTGCCGAGCCTTCTGCTGGGCGATCTTGTCGGCCTCGCTCTCCACGGCGGGAGGGTCGGCCGGGGGCGGGGTGGCCGGGCCGGGCTCTGCGGGCGCCAGGGGCGCCTCGGGCTCGGCGGCCTTCCAGCCCGTGTCGGTCTTCTTGGGCGGTGGCGGATCGGGCACGGCGCTCTGACCAGGACCCTGCCCGTCGTCCACGGCCGGAACGATGGCTTCGCCCAGACCGGGCAGCTTGCGCACGATCGGCTTGAGCGCGCTCTTCAGCTTGTCGCGGAGACCCATGCAGCACCTCTGGGGCTCAGATATCCTCCGGAATCGTTTTCGTGTGCGCCCTGCACCCCTGGTCGGAGGTCGCGTGATCCAGCAGACCATCTCCCCCGTCGACGGCCGGGTGTTGGTCGAGCGCGAGCTCGCGGAGGGCGAGGCGGTCGAGCGCCTGCTCGATCGCGCCCGATCAGCCTGCGCGAGCTGGGCCGCGACGCCACTCGCCGAGCGGATCGAAGGGATCGCGCGCGGCGTGGACGCCTTCGTGGCGCGGAAGGACGAGCTGGCCTCGGAGCTCAGCTGGCAGATGGGCCGGCCGGTCTCCCAGGCGCCTGGCGAGATCGCCGGCTTCGAGGGTCGGGCACGCACGATGCTTCGGCTGGCTCCCGAGGCCTTGGCCGCCACCACGCCGGCCGCCAAGGTGGGCTTCACGCGCTGGATCGATCGGGAGCCGCACGGCGTGCTCCTGCTCTTGAGCCCGTGGAACTTCCCGTACCTCACCGCGGTGAATGCCCTGATCCCTGCGCTGGCCGCCGGCAACGTGGTGGTGCTGAAGCACAGCGATCAGACGCCGCTGTGCGCCGAGCGCCTCGCCGATGCCTTCGGCGACCTCCCGGCCGGGGTGTTCCAGGTGGTGCACGCCAGCCACGACACGGTGGGTCGCATGATCGCCGACCCGCGGGTCGACGCGGTGTCCTTCACTGGCTCGACCGCGGGTGGGGAGGCGGTGGAGCGTGCGGCGGCCGGCCGCTTCCTGCCCGTCGGCCTGGAGCTCGGAGGCAAGGACGGAGCCTACGTTCGCAGCGATGCCGATCCGGTCGCTGCGGCGGACGCGTTGGTCGACGGAGCGCTGTTCAACAGCGGGCAGAGCTGCTGCGGCATCGAGCGCGTGTACGTGCAGCGGGAGCTGTTCGATCCCTTCGTGGCGCGCTTCGCCGAGGTCGTTCGTGGCTACACCCTCGGCAACCCGCTCGACGCCTCCACGAACCTGGGGCCCATGGCGAGGAGTCGCGGCGCGGACGCCGTGCGGGCGCAGGTGCGCGCGGCGCTGGCCGCTGGCGCCACGTCACTCGTCGACGGGGCGGGCTTTCCAGCAGCGGGGGAAGCGGGCCCGTACCTGGCGCCCAAGGTGCTGATCGACGTCGACCACAGCATGTCGGTGATGCGGGAGGAGACCTTCGGCCCGCTCGTCGGCATCCAGCCGGTGGACGGCGACGATCACGCCGTCACCTTGCTGAACGACAGCGCGTATGGGCTCACCGCCGCGGTCTACACCGCGGACCTCGACGCGGCGCAGGCCATCGGGCGTCGCTTGCGCGTGGGCACGGTCTTCGCCAACCGGTGCGACTACCTCGACCCCGAGCTGGCCTGGGTCGGCGTGAAGGCCTCGGGCCGGGGCTGCAGCCTGTCCGTGCACGGCTTCGCGGCTCTGACCCGGCTCAAGAGCTTCCACCTGAGGCACCCATGATCACCGGTTCCTGGAACTACCCCACGTCGATCCGCTTCGGCCCAGGTCGGATCCGGGAGCTCCCGGATGCCTGCGCCGAGCTCGGAGTGCGTCGGCCCCTGCTCATCACCGACCCGGGGCTCGCGGCGCTCGAGATCACGGAGCGGACGCTCCAGGTGGTGCGCGACGCGGGACTTCCCGTCGGGCTCGATCGGAACGTGAAGCCCAACCCCAACCGGGACAATGTGGCTGCGGGGGTCGAAGCCTTCCGCGCCGGAGATCACGACGGCGTGATCGCCTTCGGCGGCGGCTCGGCGCTCGACGTGGGCAAGGCCGTGGCGCTGATGGCTGGCCAACGCCGCCCGATCTGGGACTTCGAGGACGTGGGCGACAACTGGACCCGGGTGGACGAAGCCCGCATGGCGCCCGTGGTGGCGGTGCCGACCACGAGCGGCACGGGCAGTGAGGTCGGACGTGCGTCGGTCCTGGTGGACGAGGCCACCCACACCAAGCGGATCATCTTCCACGCGCGCATGCTGCCGGGCCGCGTGATCTGCGATCCGGAGCTCACCGTGGGGCTGCCGGCGGGGATCACGGCAGCCGTGGGCATGGACGCGCTCTCGCACAACCTGGAGGCCTGGTGTGCGCCCGGCTTCCACCCGCAAGCGGACGGAATCGCGGCCGAGGGCATCCGCCTGGTCCACCGCGCGCTGCGCCGTGCCGTGCTCGATGGTGCCGACCTCGAGGCGCGGTCCTGGATGATGGCCGCGTCGCTGATGGGCGCGACGGCCTTCCAGAAGGGACTGGGCGGCATGCACGCCATGAGCCACCCGATCGGGGCGATCTACGACGCCCACCACGGGCTGACGAACGCCGTGGTCATGCCCTACGTGCTGGTGCGGAACCGCGACGCCATCTCGGAGCGCTGCGGCAGGCTCGCCGCGTACCTCGGCATCGGCGACACCTTCACCGCGCTGTTGGACTGGGTCCTGGGCCTTCGTGAGGACCTCGGCATCCCGCACACGACGCCGTCGCTGGGCGTGGTGGACGACGAGGTGGCCCGGCTGGCGCCGATGGCGCACGCCGACCCCTCGGCGGGCGGCAACCCGATTCCGCTCACGGTCGACGACTACGCAGCCCTCTTCCGGGCTTCGCTGGCGGGCCGTCTGTGAGTCTGCCTCGGGTGCTCCTGCTCAAGATGGGCACCACCGAGCCCGCGCTGGTCGCGGAGCATGGCGACTACGACGCCTGGTTCGCAGCGCGGCTGGCGGCGGATTGCACGGTGAGCCGCGCCCATGCCGGCGAGGGCTTCCCGCCCGGTTCCTGGGACGGCATCGTGCTCACCGGCTCACCGTTGTCGGTCCGGGACGAGCGGCCGTGGATGCTCGACGCCGCCAGGCGGGCGCTGGCCGAAGCCGGCCAGGGGACGCCCGTCCTCGGCGTCTGCTTCGGCCACCAGGCCATCGGCGAGGTGCTCGGCGGTCGGGTCGAGTCCCACCCGGAGCGCGGCGAGCTGGGCACCATCGCGGTGGAGCTCACCGAAGCCGGTCAGGCGGACCCGCTCTTCGACGGCCTCGGCGACGTCGCGGTGGTGCAGTCCACCCATCGAGATCTGCTCGTGCGACCGCCCCGCGGGTGCGTTCGGCTCGGCGGCACGGTGCACACGGCCTGGCAGGCCTTCGCCTTCGGCGACAAGGTTCGCTGTGTGCAGTTCCACCCCGAGCTGCCGGCCGCGGTCCTGGCGCGCCTGCTCGCTCTTCGGGAGCAGAGTGCACCGATCCGCGAGACAGCTCACGGGAGCCGCATTCTGGCCAACTGGCTGCGGGCGGTCGTCTGATAGGCTCCGCGGACGGGGTAGTTCTTGGCCAAACAGCTCGACCGGACCCTCGGGTTCTGGTCCGTCTTCAGCATCGCCAGCGCCGCCCTCGGAGCCGGCGTGTTCGTCCTGCCCGGACTTGCCGCGGGCATCGCTGGGCCGCATGTCGGCCTGAGCTACCTGGTGGCTGGCGTGCTGGCGTTGCCGGCCATCCTCGCGCTGTCCGAGCTCTCGACAGCGATGCCGGTGTCCGGTGGCATCTTCGTGTACGTGGACCGTGCGCTCGGGCCGCTCGCGGGCACCATCACCGGGATGGGGACCTGGGGCGCGATGCTGGCCAAGACCGCCTTCGCCGCGCTCGGCACGGGCGCCTACCTGGCGGTCTTCTCGGACGTGGCGGCGCTGCCGGTCGCGCTCCTGATCCTGGTGGTGCTCACCGGGCTGAACGTTGTCGGAGTGGGCAAGGTCTCGGGCTTGCAGATCCTGGTGGTGGGCGCCTGCGTGGCGGCTCTGATCTCGCTCGGTGCGTTGGGCATCGGCCACATCGACACCAGGCACTACGCCGCCGATGGGGGCGGCGTGGAGGGCATCTTCGCGGCCGCGGGCTTCGTGTTCATCTCCTTCAAGGGCATCACCAAGGTGTCCTCGGTGGCCGAGGAGGTGCGGAACCCGGAGCGGAACATGCCACTGGGCATGCTCTCCGCGCTCGCGATGATCATGGTGCTCTACGCCGGCGTGAGCTGGTTGCTGACCGGGCTCGTCCCAGTCGAGCAGCTCCAGCACGACATCGCTCCGATGGCCACGCTGGGGGAGGCCATCGGCGGTCGAACCGGCCGTGCGGTGATGGGTGTGATGGGCGTGGTGGCGCTGGCATCGATGTGCAACGCAGGGCTCCTCGCCGCCAGCCGCTTCCCCTTCGCCATGGCCCGGGCGAACCTGATGCCGCCCGTGCTGGCGAGGGTGTCCGCCCGCTACGGCACCCCGCACCTGTCCATCCTGCTCACGGGCGCTGGCCTCATCGCCCTGGTCACGGTGCTGCCGGTCGCCAAGCTCGCCAAGCTCGCGAGCGGCTTCGGCATCTTCCTGTTCGTGATCGCCAACCTGGCCGTGGTGGTGTTGCGCGAGAGCCACGCGCGCTGGTACCGGCCGACCTTCTTGATGCCGCTCTACCCGGTCGCGCCCGTCGTCGGCGGCTTGGGCGGGGTGTGGCTGCTCGCCTCGCTCGGAGGCATCGGCGTGGCGGGTGTGGCCGCCGCGGTCCTGGTTGGGGGGGCCTGGTACGGCATCTACGCCCGCAGCCGGCAGTCCAGGGTGAGCGCGCTGCGCCACCTCGTCGGCGAGGTGCAGGTGCTGCAGGTGACCGAGGCCTTCGAGCATGCCGACGAGCTCACGGAACAGGGCCCACGGGTCATCGTGCCGTTGATGGGCAAGCGTCCCGCGATGGACCGCATCGTGCGCCTGGCCTCCACCTTCGTCGAGGTCGGGTTGCTCGAGGTCCTTCGCTTCGAAGAGGTGGCCGAGCAGGTGGCGCTCTCGACCAAGCTCGACGACCACACCGAAGAGAGCGCGCTCGCCGGGGAGACCTTCAAGCTCGCCGACGAGCTCAAGCTCGACATGGAGTTCCACGACATCGTCACCCACCACGCGATGCGGGCCTTGTTCGAGCACGCTCGGGCCACCCGGGCCGGTTGGATCGTGATGAAGTGGCCGGAAGGCGGCCGCCTCACCAGCTTCGTGCGCCATCCGCTGGACTCCTGGCTGGAGCGGCCGCCCTGCGACCTGGCGATCTACAAGGAGCGAGGCACCGGCGAGGTGAAGGACGTGCTCGTGGTCGCCGAGCCCGGGCCCTACGACACGATGGTGGTGCACGTGGCCGATCGCTTTGCGCGTGCCACGGGTGGTTCTGTGACCCTGGTCGGCTTGCTCCCGAAGGCCGCCGACACCTCGCTGGTGCAGCAGCAGAAGGACTACCACCTGCAGCTGATGCAACACACCCGCGCCAGCACACGGAGCATGGTGCTTCGCACCGACCAGCCCTACGACCGGCTCGGCGAGCTGTCCGACAACTTCGACCTGATGGTGATGGGGAGCCCCCCAGAGCAGGGCTTTCGCACGATCCTGTTCGGATCCCACGAGCACCGCCTGGCCGACGCCGTGACGTGCAGCGTGCTCCGGCTCGAGACCCCACGGCCCGAGGTGCACCACCGCTATGCGCTCTCCTTGGGCGATCAGGACACCTTCAGCCTCAAGGGCTACCTCGAAGCCAGCCCGATCTCGGTCGGTGGCACGAACTCTGCCGCCAGTCGCCCGACCCGCAGGAAGCAGGACCTCTTCTCGGAGATGGCCTTCGGCGTCGCCGCGGCCGCTGGGCTCGTCGACCCGGAACCCGTGCTGCGGGCCATGTTGGAGCGCGATCGCCGCCAGAACACCGCGCTCTCGGGTGGCGTCGCCATGTTGGGCGCGTCGGTGAAGGACATGACGCGGCCCGTGATCGGGGTGGCTGTGCTCGGCGACGAGGTGGACTTCCGAGGGCGCGAGCGCCGTTTGGTGGACGTCTTCTTCTGCGTCGCGGCTTCGCCGCGCCACAGGCAGGTCCAGCTCTGGATCCTCGACCGACTCGCGCGCATGATCCTCACCAGCGACGTGCTCGACGAGCTGCGGGACGCCGAGACCACCGGTGAAGCACGCGCGGCACTGATCGCGGCGGACGAGCTCCTCGACCGTCGGCTGCATCCGGTGGGTCCGGAGATCTGAGCCGTCGGGTCCGGTCTCGGAGCGGATAGGGGGCGGCCATGATCCGTGCCGTCAGCTTCGATGTCTGGGACTGTCTGCTCGTCGACGGGTCCGATGAGCCCAAGCGCGCTGCGCTCGGCTTCCGCACCAAGCTCGACGCGCGCAGGGAGGCCTTCTGCGCAGAGATTGCGCGCCACCACCCGCAGCTGGATGGCGCGCCGGCCGCGTGGGCCGCCGCCACCGCGTGGGCCGAGACCCTCTGGCACGGGCGATCCATCACGCCTGGCGTGGGCGAGCGGCTCACGGAGGCCTTCCGGGTGCTGGGCGTGGACGCGACCCCTGGCTTCGACGCGCTGGTGTTCGAGCTCGAGAACATGGAGGTTGCCGTGCCGCCGGACCCGGCCCCGGGCGTGTACCGCATGCTCGAGGTGATGGCGCGACGCTACCCGCTGGCCATCGTCTCCGATGCGATCGTCACCAACGGACTGGGCCTCCGGCGCATCCTGGGCAACCTGGGCTTGTTGCCGTACTTCCAGGTGTGCTGCTTCTCCGACGAGGTCGGCCGCTCGAAGCCCGCAACCCTCGGCTACGAGCGCGTGTGCGGTGGTCTGGGAATTGCACCGTCCGAGCTCGTGCACGTGGGGGACCGCCTCGAGAAGGACGTGACCGGCGTGCGCGCTGCCGGTGGCCGCGGCGTGCTCTACACGGGGGTCTTGGACCGCGGGGGAGCCGAGTCGGCCGACGCCCACTGCGCGCACTGGCACGACTTCGCGGCGGTGCTCGGGGCGCTGGACTGATGCCGCTCGCACGCTTCGCCGAGCGCTTCGCGCGCCAGTTTCCGCCAGCGTTGCGCGGGCCCCGGACCCTGGGTCGAGAGGCAGAGTATCCGGTGGTCGACGCACGGGGCCGCGCGGCCGATGTGCGCCCCTTGCTGGAGGCGATCGCCAGGCTGCCCGGCGCCCGGGCCAAGCGTCAGCCCGACGGCATGATCACGGGCATCGACGCGTCGTTCGGGGAGTATGCGCTCGAGGTGGGCTGGGGCACCGTCGAGGTCATCGTCGGCCCGGAGCCCGACCTCTTCGCGCTCGACAAGGCTCACCAGCGAGCGCTCGCGCCGGTGCTGGCGGCTGCGGAGGCGCACGAGGTGCACGTGCTCGGCCTGGGCACGCAGCCGTGCACGCCGCCCACCCCGGCGCTTCTGTCGCCGAAGCCGCGCTACCAGACCTTGCTGGACACCCTGGGCGATGGCTGGCTCTGGTTCACCGTCACGGCGTCGGACCAGGTGCATGTCGACGTCTGCGGGCCGGAGCTGGTGGCGCTCACCAACCTGATGAACCTGCTCGCCGCCCCGCTGATCGCCCTCACGGCGAACTCGCCTTTTTTGGGCGGGGAGGCGACCGGTGCGGCCAGCACCCGGGAGGTGCGCATGGGCCAGCTGCACCCCGACACGGGCCGTCACGGCATGCCACGCGGTCCGGTGGCCGATGTGGCGGGTTGGGTCCAGCACCTCGGCGACCAGCCCGTGCTGGTGGCCGGGCGCTATGAGGCGCCTGTGGCTGGCGACGGGCGCGCCTTCGCCCTCCATGCCGCGGAGGGCGCAGACTGGGACGCCTTCCAGCTCCACGAACACTACGTGTGGAACACCGCGCGACCGAGGGGGGCGCACGCCACCATCGAGCTGCGTGCGGCCTGCCAGCAGCCGCCGGACGCCGGTCCCGTCGTGGCAGCGCTGGCGTTGGGGTGGGCCGAGGCGGCCGCCGAGGTGGGTGAAGAGTTGGCGACGCTCGGGGCCGATCCTTGGAGCCCGATGCGGGCGTGGCACAACGGCGCGCTGCACCACGGACTGCGCGCGACGGAGCCGTTGCCGGGTCTCACGGGGCGCCTCCTGGAGGCAGCCTCGCTCGGGTTGGCTCGACGCGGGCTCGGCGAGCAGGCCTTTCTCGATCCCCTTCGCGAGCGCCTGGCGCAGGGCAGGAGCCCGGCCGATTCCGCGGTGTCGGTGGTCGAGGCCGGCGGTTTCGACGCGCTCGTGGCGGCGCGACGCATGGTGCGGCGCTAGCGCCGAGCGGTGCCTCTCACGGCAGGCTGACCGGCATCACCTGCCCGAGGCTGAAGCCCAGGTCCACCTCGGCTTGCCAGACCAGCTCGCTGCCGTCGTGGACGGTGACCAGGCCGCCGCTGCCCCACGAGCTCAGCGTGAGGCCGTCGTCTGTGCGTCTGGGGCAGCCGAGGAGCTCGGCGTACACCGTGCTCGAGAGCTCCGAGAGCGGCGTCGCCACCCGCCCGTCGAAGTCCAGGTCGTACTCCAGCACCCGAGACGTGCCGTCGTCGGGGGCCTGGTTGTCGAACAGCAGGAGGGTGCCCTGGGGCGTCATGCTGGGACAGTGCGGGCCCACGTCCAGGCCGAAGCCGTCGCCCTCGACGGTCCAATCGCCACCGAAGCCGAGGTGGTTCCTGGTCGCGCCCGTGCTGGCGTCCACCTCGACGACGCTGGACTGGACCGCAAACGAGATCCAGTAGCTGTCGCGGACCGGGTCGTAGGAGAGGCCGTTGGCGTGGGTCCAATCGAAGCCCTGCGGGTAGAAGCCGGTGTCGATCAGCTCGTCCTTGTTCCACGGGAAGTGGTCCCACGCGCTCCACAAGAGCTCGCTCTCGCCGTCGGGGTGCACGATGCGCAGGCTGTCGCCGACCACGAAACCCTCGTCCTCGACGAGCCGCACGTCGGCCTGGAGGTAGGCCAGGCGCCCGTCGTCGTGCATCCAGAAGAAGTGGTGCCCGAGCTCGACCCGCGTCTCGGCGATCAGGGTCCCGTCCCAGGCGTGCTGGTGCACGGCGCCGACGTCGTTGGCCTTGTCGGTGTCCATGACGTTGTGCAGCGGTAGCCCACCGTGCAGCCCGACACCGGTCGAGGCCAGCCCTTCCTCGAGCTTGACGTACCAGACGACCTCGCCCTGCTCGTCGATCACATAGGTCCAGCTGGGGGTCCCGACGGCGGCCATCAGCATCGGCCACGGCGCCGCGTCCCCCGCGGTCACGGTGAACGCGGGCAAGCCCGGGGGCAGGATGCCGCTCTGCACGGTGACGGGCCGGCTCTCACCGCTTGGTCCGCTCACCCGGATCTCCACCTGCTCGGCCTGGTGGAGCCCGACGATCAGGGCCTCCCCTGCACCGCTCGTGGTGCCACTCCGTCCGGGACTCGTGAACCTGACGGTGTCGGCGTCGCCCTCCCAGGTGACCCGGAGCACCGTGGCCACCGACGTCGGCGACACGACGACGCCGTAGGGGTCGCACGCGGTGAGCAGCAACGTGAGCATCACTGCACGATGCTGACCAGCTCGACGTCGAAGACCAGCATGCCCTGGGGGGCGTTGGGCGAGCCCTTGTAGGCGAGCTCCTCGGGGATCCAGAAGCGACGCTTCTCTCCGGTGACCATGAGCTGGACGCCCTCGGTCCACCCGGCGATGACCCGCCCGAGGGGGAACTTGGCGGTCTGGCCACGCATGACGGAGCTGTCGAACATCTTCCCGTCGGTGGTCCAGCCGGTGTAGTGCACCTCGACGACGTTGTCGGCGGTGGGCTTCGCTTCGCCGGTGCCCGCGGACAGCACCTTGGACGCCAGGCCGCTCTCGGTGAAGCTGGCATCGGCTGGCGGCTCGGCCACGTCCTCGGGCACGGTCGGCGGTTCGGGGGCCTTCTCGATCTCGAGCAGCTCGACATCGAAGACCAGCATGCCGGCCGGCTTGCCCGGACGGCCGCCGTAGGCCTGGTCCTCGGGGATCCAGAAGCGGTAGCTGTCGCCCGCGCTCATCAGTTGCAGGCCTTCGGTCCAGCCGGCGATCACGCGGTTCAGGGGGAAGCTGGTCGCCTCGCCGCGCTTCCGGGAGCTGTCGAACATCTCGCCGTCGGTGGTCCAGCCGGTGTAGTGCACGGTGA
>Ga0114932_10001592_pt1 | contig 25502 bp, 21 predicted proteins | sample 2SBtaG_2_FD_87286 | JGI IMG/M metagenome (GOLD analysis project Ga0114932, IMG submission 87286) | Deep subsurface microbial communities from Kolumbo volcano to uncover new lineages of life (NeLLi) - 2SBTROV12_ACTIVE470 metaG | ecosystem: Environmental > Aquatic > Marine > Volcanic ...
AGATCATCGCCCAGATCGAGCTCGAGCTCGTCGCCAGCCCCTTCGGGCTCGTCCTTCAGGCGCTCTACATCAGAGGCCTTGAAGCGCATCGTATCCTGATCGCGAAAGGCGCGAATCTCGCCGGCAGAGACGAGTCGCTTGAGCTCATCCTCTTGCATGCGCAGGTCGGAGAGCACCTCATCGAACGAGTAGTAGTCCTTGTCAGCCAAAGGTTCTGGCCTCCTAGCCATCGTGGATCGGTTTCGGGTTCAGGGTCGCAGGTGGAGTCAACCGACTGGTTTCGCAGCACCATGAGAGGTGGCTCAGGTAGACGACTGCTCGCCCGATCTTAGGGGGGCTGAGAGCCGCTTGCAACCGAACAGGTCCGCCCAATCGACCTCAGGCAGCGTGAGGGCCGAGGGTGCCCATGATGCGCTGTCGCAGGCTGTTCACGTCCAGCACCGCCAGCCCATCGGGTCGGCGCAGGACGGCGAAGGGCGCGCCGGAGCGGTCCAGGTGGATGTAGACCCGGTCCAGGGTCATGGTGGGCTCTACGACCGTCACCTTGCCCAAGCTGGCAGGGTCGGGAGCCCCCATGCCAGCCCCCGAGGTCAGCGCGGCCAGGGCCACCCAGCCCTTTACCGAACGCCCATCTTCGGCCAGGACCAGAGCCCTGTGGTCCCGGCAGCCCTCTGGGAGATCGACGCCGGTCTGGCCCAGGCGAGCCACCGGGAAGTGGGCCAGATCCAGGGCTGCGTCACCAGCCAGCCCTTGGCGCATCTCAAGGACTCCGTGGGCCACCCGCTGCTGGAACGGCGTCAGGAAACCCTCCGCCACTCCCGTGCGCAAGACGCTCGATGCTCCGGACGGTGGGGCCGAGCCGCCCTGAAACCGGCGGCGAACCGACGTCTCCAGCAGCCGGGCGCACCAGACAACCGGCCGGGTCACGTGGCGCAGCACGGCACGAGCCACCAGCAGCACAGGCAGAGCAGGATAGAGCAGCTTCTCGCGGCGGCGCCTGAACGCACTCTTGGGCACGGATTCAGCGAAGACGAAGAGGATGGCCGAGACCCCCAGTGTGCCCACCAGGGCTCTGGCCTGGACATTCCAGTCGTCGAGCAGCTGCTGGGCCAGGAGCGTGGCCGCCTGATTGGCCATGTTGTTGGCCACCAGCAGGATGGTCAGCAACTCGGGCATGTCAGCCAGCAGCGACTGGGCCCTGGCTGCCGAGCGCACGCCAGCCCTCGCGTCCAAGAAGAGCCGCAGCCGACTCGTGGTGTAGATGCCGGTTTCCAGACCTGAGAACGCGGCGGACAGCACCACGGCCAAGGCGAACAGGGCCAGGGTCATGACAGCTCCTCACCCTTGACCAGCTCAACCGGCTCGGACGGCATCCGTGTGGGCATCAGGGCTACTCGGCCGACCCGGCGCCCGCGCATGGACGCCACCCGCAGACGCCAGCCCGCCAGCTGAACCTCGTCGCCGCGCCGCGGCAGTCGTCCCAGAGACTCGGCGACCACGCCGCCCAGCGTGTCACTCCCGCGAGAAGCGAAGTCGAAGCCCAACTCGTCCTTCAACACGTGCACAGGGCAATCGCCCCGGACCCAGACCAGCCCCCGGTCGCGACGCACCCACCGGGCCTCCGGCAGACGTTCCACCTCGCCCAGAATCGCCTGGCAGAGGCTGGCCAGGCGCACCAGTCCCGAGACGCCCCCATGCTCATCCAGGAGGATGGCCAGCTCCCGTTCTTCGTTCTGCATGCGCAGCACCAGCGACTCGGCGCCAATGCCCAGGGGCGCCAACAAGGGCTCTTCGATCAGCGCCTTGCGATCGCCATGGACGTCAGCCAGAAAACGGGCGCCGTTGACCGTCCCCAGCAGATTGTCTCGTGAGCCAGCCACAACGAGGTAGTCCCGTAGGGGTTGCTCGGCCATGCGCCGCAGCCACTCCTGCGGCGCGTGGCGTATGTCGAGAAAGGTGATGTCGACACGGGGGACCATCAGGGCGCGCGCCCGACGTTCGGCCACATCGACCACATCGTGGAGCAGGGCCAGCTCGACGGCCCGATAGGAGCCCATGGCCACCCCGCTGGAGAGCGCAGACTTGAAGTCGTTGCTGTCGACCTCGGCGTGGCTGCGGTGTTCGCCCATCAACAACCTCTCGCTGATCCCGGTGAGCGCGGCGCCCACCCATGTCAATGGGCCCAAGGCCGCGCGCAACACCAACAACGCGGGACAAAGAAAGAGAACCAGTCGAGCGGGCGACACCAGGGCCAGGGTCTTGGGCAGGATCTCGCCGACGACGACGATTCCGCCCAGGCTGAGGAAGGCCACCGTCACAGCAGCGAGCGGACGTCCCTGAGCCTGCAGGTCGAGGGAGATGGCCGCTGAGAGGGTGAAGTAACCCACATTGATGAGCAGGTTTGCCACCAGCAGGGCGACCAGCAGTCGAGCGGGTTCTTGGAGCAGCCCCCTCATGAGCGGCCGGCCCCGAGCCAGCCGCCGGCGCTCTGAAGGCTGGAGCGAGAACACCGCGGTCTCAGACCCCGACACGAGCCCCGAGCAGAGCAACAAGAGCACCATGATCACCCAGGTCATGAGCCGGTAAAAGACTCCATCAAGCGCAGCATGGGACTGAACAACGCGAAGGCGATCGTGCCCACCACGAGGGCCACGAACAAGAGCATGATCGGTTCGAGAGCCTTGAACACCACGGTGACGGCCACGTCGAGTTCGACCTCGTAGTCGTCCGCGATGCGGGTCAGCATGTCATCAAGCTGTCCTGTCTCCTCGCCCACGTCGATCATGTTCACGACCATGTCGTCGAACAACCCGCTCTGAGCCAAGGGGGCAGCCATGGTCTCACCCTCGCGGATGGCATCGTGCACGTTGCCGATGGCCTCCTCGACCACCCTGTTGGTAAGCGAGGCCTTGACGATGGAAAGGGCTTCAAGAATGGGGACGCCGCTGATCAGCAGGGTGCCCATGGTCCTGGTGAAGCGGGCCACCAGGCTCTTCTTGGCCAACAGGCCAAAGAACGGCACCGCCAGCTTGAGTCGATCGACGCTCATGGCGAAGGCCTCGCCTCGCAGCAGAATCCTGAACAGCACCACCAGCAACAGGGGCAAGGCGAGCACGGCGTACCACCACTCCACCAGAAACCGGGAGAGGCTCAGCAGCCCGGCGGTGAGAGCGGGCATCTCCGTGCCATAGCTCTCAAACATGGCCTCGAACTTGGGCACGATGACCATCATGGTGAGCATCAAGATGGCCCCGGCGAACAAGACCACAAGGGTCGGGTAGGTCATGGCGGAGGTGACCTGGCCCTTCATGGCCTCTTTCTTCTTCGCGAACCCTGCCAATCGTCCCAGGATCGTGCCCAGCACGCCCCCGGCCTCTCCCGCCCTGATCATGTTCACGTAGAGCCGGTCGAAGACCTGGGGGTACTTGGCGCAAGCCTCTGAGAGCGGCGCTCCGCCTTCGACATCGTCAGCAACAGCCTCGACCACATCTTTCAGCGGCCCCGGTTTCTGCTGATTCTCCAGGATGCGCAGACAACGCACCAAGGGCAATCCGGCGTTGACCAGGGTCTCGAGGCGCCCTGTGAACTGGGCCAGCTCTTTTGATGGCACCCGGCGCCACCAGCTCTGTCCCGCCGTGGCCGCGCTGCCCCCCGCCCGTGAGGCCATGGGGCGAGCAGAGGCTGCGCCAGGACGGTTGGCTCCGGGACGTCTGGCCGCAGGCTTGCGGGCAGTCGGACGGTCGGCGGGGACCATGGGGACACTCCGGTGATGACGGTGCAGCTCAGGGGCTGGGATGGCCCGGGAACAGAAGCTGAGTATAGGCGCAGCGTTCAGACGTCACTCAGCGTCTCGCGCAACACCTCTTCTACGGTGGCCCGGCCGTCCATCACTGCGAGCTGGCCTGACTCGCGCAGGGTGCGCATCCCCTCTGCGATGGCGGCGTCACGGAGCACCCGGGTCGCCGCACCGTCGAGGATCATCTCGCGCAGACGTTCGCTCACCACCATGATCTCGAACAGGGCCACCCGGCCCCTGTGGCCGGAGAAGTTGCAGCGCTCGCAGCCCTTGCCGTAGGCGAACAGCCGGCCGTCCAGCTGTTCGCGTGAAAGCCCCAGCTCTCGCAGGATCTCGTCATCGGGCGGGTAGTCGACGCGGCAGTCCGCACAGATCGTGCGCACGAGCCGCTGGGCCACGACGGCTTGCAAAGTAGCCACGATCAGGTAGGCAGGCACACCGATGTCGATCAAGCGGGTCACCGTGGAGGGCGCATCGTTCGTGTGCAAAGTGGACAGGATCAGGTGCCCGGTGAGCGCCGCCTCGACGGCGATCGCCGCCGTCTCCCCGTCCCGGATCTCCCCCACCAGCAACACGTCTGGATCTTGGCGCAAGATGCTGCGCAGCACGGACGCATAGCTGACTCCAATCTCGTCGCTCACCTGCACCTGCACGATGCCGTCCAGGTCGTACTCGATCGGATCTTCGACGGTGATGATCTTGCGCTCGACGTCGTTCAGCCTGTTCAGCGCCGAGTACAGGGTCGTCGTCTTTCCTGAACCCGTGGGCCCGGTCACCAGGACGATGCCATGAGGCCGAGCCAGCAGACCGTCCACCACGGCCCTGTCGTCGTCGCGTAGTCCCACGTTGCCCAGGTCGAGAGCCACCACGCTGCGGTCGAGGACTCGCAGCACGCAGCTCTCGCCGTGTACCGTGGGCATGGTCGACACGCGCAGGTCGATGGGCCTCCCGCCGAGAGACATCTCGATGCGTCCATCTTGGGGCATACGCGTCTCGGCGATGTCGAGGTTCGACATGACCTTGACCCGCGAGACCAGGGCAGAGGCCAGTGAGGCTGGCGGCGCCTCCACCTCGAACAGCACCCCGTCCACCCGATAGCGCACCTTGAAGTCGTCCTCGAAAGGCTCGAGGTGAATGTCGCTGGCCTTGTCACGGATGGCCTGCAGCAAGATGTAGTTGAGCAGCTTCACCACGGGAGCCGCCTGAGCCATGGCGGCCCGGTCCTCCAGATCGAACGAGCCGCTGGCGGTGGCCGCCTCGTTGATCGCCTCGTGGAGCTGGTCGGGCTCGCTCGATCGCGCCCAGTAGCGCTGCAAGGCACGGCCCACCGCGGCCTCTCCGGCGATCTCTGCCCGCACCTCGCTGCCCACCACGAAGGTCAGATCTTGGAGCACGTTGATGTTGAGTGGATCAGCCAGGGCCACGATCAAGGCGCCATCGCTCTCGATGCGCACGGGAATGGCCTGGTAGAGGGTGCAAGTCGCGCCGTCCATGCGGGCCACCACATCGTCGGGGATCTGCAGGGCGTCCAGATCGACCGGCTGCAGCCCCACCTGGATGCCCAGGGCCCGGGTCAGCTGATCCTGGCCGATCACCCCCATGGCCATGAGCACCTCGCCCACCCGACCACCATGTTCAGCCTGGCTGGCCAGGGCCTTCTTGAGCTGCTCGGGAGAGCACTCCCCCCGCTCGATCAAGATCTCACCCAGCAACTTGGCTTTGGCGATGGGAGCGCTCATTCGCGATGGCTCACCCGCAAGATCTCGGCGATCGACGTGAGCCCGGCCAACACCTTGCGCCGCCCATCTTCGAGCAGGGGCACAAGCCTGCCACTCTGCTCGGCCTGCCTGCGAATCGCTGGAGTGGGCTCGTTGCGGAAGGCCATGTCCCGCAGGGCCGCGTCGAGAATGAGCATCTCGAACACGGCCAGGCGCCCGGCATAACCGCTGAAGTCGCAAGCCCCACAGCCTTCTGCCCGGTAGAGGGTGCGCTCCCCGATTCGTTCGGGCGTCAGCCCCACAGAGCGCAACAAGGTCTCTTCAGGCACATGGGCCACCCGACACTCTGTACAGAGCCGCCGCACCAGCCGCTGGGCGATCACCGCCTGGATCGACGCGGAGACCAGGAACGGTTTGACGCCCATGTCGACGAGGCGGGCCAGGGCGCTCGGCGCGTCGTTGGTGTGCAGGGTGGCAAACACAAGGTGCCCGGTGAGGGCGGCTTGAATGGCCACCTCTGCCGTCTCGGTGTCGCGGATCTCGCCCACAAGGATCACGTTCGGCGCCTGCCGCAACATGCCCCGCAAGATGCGCGCGAAGCTCAGCCCGATGCGCTGACGCACCTGCACCTGGTTGATGCCCGGCAGTTCGTACTCCACCGGATCTTCGGCAGTGAGGATCTTCACGTCGGGACGGTTCAGCTCATTCAACGCCGCGTAGAGCGTGGTGGTCTTGCCCGAGCCCGTGGGCCCGGTGACCAGCACGATGCCGTTGGGCCGTCTGATCACATCCGCGAAGCGGCCGAGGTCTGACTCGTGAAAACCCAGCTCGCTCAGGGACACCAGACCCCGCTCCTTGTCGAGCAGGCGCATGACCATGGACTCGCCATGACTGCTGGGCAAGATCGAGGCCCGGATGTCGATGGACCGGCCAGCCACGGTGAGCGTCATACGGCCATCCTGGGGCTTCCGTTTCTCGGCGATGTCCATGCCCGCCATGATCTTCAGCCGCGACAACAAGGGCCCCTGGATGTCGCTCTCATGAGACGAGACCTCGGCCAGCACGCCGTCCTTGCGGTAGCGCACCCGCACTCGCCCTTCCATGGGCTCGACGTGAATGTCGCTGCACCGGGACTCGACCGCCGTGCTGATCATGGAGGTCACCAGGCGGATGATCGGCGCGTCGTCTTCTGCGCCCGGCTCACCGCCCATGGCCTGAGCCAAGTCAGAGTCGTGGCCACTCTCCGCGAGCCCATAGTAGTGGGCCATGGCAGCGGTGAGCCCACCAGGCGTGGTCAGGGCCGGGGTCAAATCCTGGTCGAGTACGAACTGCAGCGTATCGAGCGCGAAGCTCTTCAGAGGATCATCTATGGCCAGCACCAGCTGACCTCCACGATCGGAGACAGGGATCACACGATGCTCCTCGACCACATCTGCAGACACGCGGGCGATGATCTGGGCGGAGACCCGGCCTCCTCGGGCAACATCGGAGAGCAGGTCGACGAAGGGCAGCTTCTGTTGCCGAGCCAGCGCCCTCCAGACCTGCTCCTCGGTGGCGAAACCCAGCGCCAACAGCGCCTCCCCCAAGGGGATCTTGCGGTTCTTCTGCAGGGTCAACGCCTTACCCACTTGCTGGGCGTCGACGACGCCCTGGGCAATCAGCAGTTCACCGAGGCGTTGGGCCATGGGTCAGGTCCCGTCAGACAGCATTGAGGGAGGGCATTCTGTGGGCAGGGATATGGCGAATCAAGCGACGTTGACACCCTCCGAAGCAGCCCATAGATTGCCTCAACGTCGAAGTCACGGCCGCATCACCCCTCGCCTTTGGCAAACGACTGCAGCGGGCAGACAAGGGTCTCGGTTCTTTCCAGGGCTCGGGCAGGACATCGGCTGGGCCAAGCCGCCGATCTTGACAGCAGGATTCTTCCCAAAGTGAAGCTCGTCACTCTCCTCCTCGCCACCCTGGCCCTGTCCTCGGTCAGTGGCTGCGCCTGCCCACCGCGGTCGAGCTCCTACGACACGCCCCTGGCCACCCTGGAGAGCTGGCAGAGCCACCTCTGCCATGACGACGCCCAGGGCGAATGGCGCTGCTTGTCTGCAGAGCTGCAACGGGCCATGGGTGGTTTTCAGACCTACGTGGCGGCGCGCAGGCAGATGATCGAGAACGACGGCGCGGCGACCTGGCTGCTGAGCCGAGCCGACCTCGCCGACTACGTCGTCAGTGGCTCCACCGACCCGGCCACTCGCCGGGCCGCCCTGGCCCTCGATGCCCGGGGGCAGCTGTTCGAAGTCGATTTCGTCCAGGAGACCTCAGCCCGCATCGATCTGGACGACGGACGGTTCCTGTTCGCCATCCTCGACGGCCCGCTGTCCGAACTGGTTCAGCTGCAGGTGGTCAATGGCCGAGTCAGTCGCCAGTGGATCGACCTTCTCCAGCCCATCATCGATCCGCGCGACCTCGAAAACATCCGTTCGGTGCAGCTCGAGCACCGCTGGAAGATCAACACCATCGCTGGCCTCAGACCCCAAGCAGGGAACACACCATGACTCGCTGGACCTACCTCTTTGGTGACGGACATGCTGACGGCAGCGGCTCCGACGGCGACTTGCTCGGCGGCAAGGGAGCCAACCTGGCCGAGATGACCCGCCTGGGCATTCCGGTCCCTCCGGGCTTCACCATCTCCACCGCGTGCTGCGCCGAGGTCCTCGCCCATGAGAACAGCTGGCCAGACGATCTGTCCGATGAGGTCACGGCCGCCATGGCCAAGCTTGAGTCCTGGACCGATCGGCGCTTCGGCGATCTGGAGCGCCCCCTGCTGGTCTCCGTCCGCTCAGGTGCCGCGGTCTCCATGCCCGGCATGATGGACACGGTGCTCAACCTCGGCCTCAACGAAGAGATCGTGAGCGCCATGTCCCAGAGCAAAGATGAGCGCCTCGGCTGGGACAGCTACCGACGGCTGATCATGATGCTCGGCGAGGTGGTGCTGGGCATCCCTCACCTGGCCTTTGAAGAGCGCCTCGAGGCTGCCAAACACGGCGCCGGCGTGACCGCGGACAACGACCTGCAGGTGCCCGACCTGCGCCGTCTGGTAGGGACCTTCAAGGACCTGATCATGGAGCAGACGGGGGCGCCGTTTCCTGAGGACCCCCACGAGCAGCTACGCCTGGCCATCTCGGCAGTCTTCCACTCGTGGAACACGCCGCGGGCGGTGAAGTACCGCGCCCTGCACGAGATCCACGGGCTGGCCGGCACGGCTGTCAACGTCCAGGCCATGGTCTTCGGCAACCGGGGCGAGACCTCCGCCACGGGGGTCTGCTTCACCCGCAATCCGTCGACCGGCGAGAATGTCTTCTACGGCGAGTTTCTGCAGAACGCCCAGGGCGAAGACGTCGTCGCAGGGACCCGCACCCCCCTCCCCATCGCCAAGATCGACGAGGTCCTGCCAGGCATGCTCGACCAGCTCCTGGCCATCAAGGATCGCCTCGAGCAGCACTATCGAGATGTCCAGGACATCGAGTTCACCGTGGACGATGGCGAGCTCTACATGCTGCAGACCCGCGCGGGCAAGCGCACCGCTACAGCTGCCGTTCGCATCGCCGTCGAGATGGTCTCCGAAGGACTGATCAACAAGGATGACGCGCTCTGGCGCGTCGAGCCGGCAGCCCTCGATCAGCTGCTCCACCCGACCTTCGACCCGTCAGCGCCTCGCAATGTGGTCGGCACGGGCCTGCCAGCCAGCCCTGGCGCGAGCTGCGGCCAAGCCGTCTTCACCGCCGATGAAGCAGAGGCCTGGGCAGCCGACGGCAAGGCGGTGATCCTGGTCCGCAACGAAACCTCACCCGACGACATCGGCGGCATGTACGCCGCCGCTGGAATCCTCACTGCACGAGGAGGGATGACCTCCCACGCAGCAGTGGTGGCGAGAGGCATGGGCACTTGCTGCGTCGCCGGCTGTGACGCCCTGCTCATCGACCCTGGGGGCCAGGCCGCGAAGATCGGAGCGAGCACCGTGAATGAAGGCGACTGGATCAGCCTGGACGGTTCGGCTGGCGAGATCATGCTGGGCCGCGTGCCGACCACCGAGCCCACCCTGTCCGGCGAGTTCGCCACGATCATGGAATGGGCCGACGAGCGCCGGACCATGAAGGTCCGCACGAACGCGGACACACCAGAAGACTCGCGCCGGGCCCGGGAGTTTGGCGCCGAGGGCATCGGCCTGTGCCGCACGGAGCACATGTTCTTCGGCGATGATCGCATCGCCGCCGTGCGCCGGATGATCCTGGCCGAAGATGATCGCCAACGCCAGGCAGCCCTCGACGAACTGCTGCCTCTGCAGCGAGCCGACTTCGAGGAGATCTTCACAGCAATGGAGGGCTTGCCCGTCACCATCCGGCTGCTCGACCCGCCGCTGCACGAGTTCTTGCCCAGTGAGCCGGGCCCCCAAGAAGCCCTGGCACGTTCGTTGGGTTGGACGGCCGCGACCGTGGCCAAGCGGGTGACAGAGCTCCACGAACTCAACCCCATGCTGGGCACCCGGGGCTGCCGCCTGGGCATCACCCACCCTGCCATCTACGACATGCAGGTGCAGGCCATCTTCGAGGCTGCAGGGCGGTGCCAACAGCGCGGCGTGGACGTCCATCCCGAGATCATGATCCCCCTGGTGGGCACTCTCGAAGAGCTGGCCGACCTGCGTTCCCGCATCGAAACGGCCGAACCCGAGTTGCGCAAGCTCTCTGGGTTCACAGGACAGGCGCTGATCGGCACCATGATCGAAGTGCCTCGAGCCGCTCTCACCGCCGGGTCCATCGCTGGCGCCGCCGACTTCTTCTCGTTCGGCACCAACGACCTCACCCAGATGGGCCTGGGGTTGTCCCGAGATGACACGGGCCCGCTGATCGCCGAGTACATCCGCCAGGGCATCTATGCCTGGGACCCCTTCGCTTCCATCGACCGTACCGGGGTGGGCCGCCTGGTCGAGCTGGCGACCCGAGAGGGGCGCGAGGCCAAGCCCGGCTTGAAGGTCGGCGTGTGCGGGGAGCACGGGGGTGACCCCCGGTCGATCCGCTTCTTCCAGTCGTGCGGCCTGGATTATGTGAGCTGCTCACCATTTCGTGTGCCCATCGCACGCCTGGCCGCAGCCCAAGCCGCGTTGGCCGCAGCGAACAGCTGAGCGAGTCTGACCTCTTCACGGAGTACGTCGCGAGAGCCTGGCAGCCCTCCCGGGAGGTGATCAGTGCATGGCGGGACCGGCAGCAGCCGCCCCCGGGCCAGCACCGCTCGTCCGGCCCGACGCGACGCTGCTATAAACGCGCAGCTCACCCCGGCCACCGCCATGGATCACGTCCGTCTGTGCGCTGACGGCAACGTCCGACAGGCCATCGCCGTCCACGTCGCCGAGCCCGCGGACCAGGCTCCCCAAGCGTTCTCCGGGCGACTGGCCAAAGAGGGTGAAGAGCTGCGCCCCGTTCGCACCAGAGAACACGTAGGCCGCCCCTGCATCGTCGAAGTGCGTGTCGTCGCCCGGAGCGCCCACGAGCACGTCATCGTGGCCGTCGCCGTCCACGTCCCCCGCAGCCGCCAGGCACCAACCGAAGGCATCGTCGGAGCGCCCGCTGCGCAGCTCGAACGCGTCGGCTGCCGAAGAGAACATGATCGTCGCCATGCCTGACTGAAGGTCTGGCAAGGCGAAAGGGGAGCAGTCGCCCCAGTCCGGTTCTCCGTCGCCGTCGAGATCTCCGAGTGCAAGAGCGGCTCGTGTCACCCCGGGGCCCTGTTCAGCCGTGAGCAGCGACCGTGCCCACGCAGGGCCCGGAAGACTGTCGAGAGCTGCAGCTACGCCGAACGGAAGCTCTGCCCCCACCAGCTCGGTCAGCGACTGGCCATCGTCGCAGCCAAAGGCCCGGGTGGAGATCTCGCCAGGGAGTGCAGGAGCCCCCACGACCAGGACCAGGCCGTTGGCCTCAGGGAGGTCGACCACAGCCAGCTTCGTTCCAAAGCCTGGCTCGCCGCGCAACGTGCGCAGCCGCGTGCCGTCAGCTCCGGAGAAGATGAGGACCTCGCCGCGCACAGAAGCGCCTACCGCCAGCTCATGGACCCCGTCGCCATCGAGATCGCCGAGAGTGACGACGCTCGCGCCGAAACCGTCGCCTAGATGGGCGGATGTCAGGGTGTAGAGCGGCTCCTGGGCAGAACTCAACGGAGCGCACAAGAGAAGAAGAGCTGCCATCACTGCTGAACGCATCGCACGCCTCCCGGTGGCCCACCAGCTCGGGCGCCGTCACGGCGCGACGAGACAGGCGGTCGCGGGAGCTACGGTATCCCCTCGTCGAGCGCGGGCGATGTCCACGGGGTGACCTCTCCGTGGCGTGCCGGGCTGGCACTGTGCACCCAACGCGTCGCGCGCCTCGGGCAAAGCCCTCGCCTGCCGTGTTCATCAGTTTCGGCGTCCGCCGTGTCTGGAACTGCATGACGGCTTCGAGCGGCGCCTCCGCTGCTCGACGGGCAGTCACCCCGCCTCCATTCGGTGGCGGCAGTGCCAGCGGCCAGGTCAGGCGAGCCACCAAGGTCAGCGAGCAATGCCAGGCTGACCTTGGTGACGCGGCCGTCTGCTAGAGAGAGGCTTCGTTCCAGATGACGAACTGGTTGTCGCCCATCTCCTTGGCCTTGGTCAGGCCCGTGGCTGCCCGGGCCTGGAACTCCTCCAGCTGGTCGAGGCCAGACTGGGGTGAGCAGCTGCCTCCCACGCTGACGGAGAAGCGACCCTCTGCCCGTTCCACCACGTTGTCCGTGAGCACGCGCTTGACGAAGGCACGCGCCCCATCCGTATCGCACCCCGGGAGCAAGACCATGAACCGTCCGGCCTCGCGGCGAGTGGACAGGTCGATGTCGCGGGAGGCGTTGAGGATCTCTCCGGCGACCGCGAGCTCGAGCCCCCGGCCTGCCCGTTCACCATCACGCTCGCAGATCTCTTCGAATCCTTCGATGTCGAAGAGCAGCAGCGTGTACGACCAACCGTACCGCCAGGACTTCTTGAACTCCTCCTCGAAACGCATCTGGAAGAAGTCATGATTGAGCAGACTCGTTGCGTCGTCCGTCAAGATTTCGACGAGGCTCTGCGAGTCCAAATGTATGCTAGCTGCCACTTTGCGATCTCCTATCGACCCGAGGCTCCGCTGAGAATCCATGGAGCACTTTGAGCTGTGGTTCAAGTTTACCGTAGCGGCACTTATCGTCGTCGCTGCGGGGTTGAGCTTGACCAAAAATGCAGAAAAACTGGCAGACGCCATGGGCTGGGGTCATGCGTTCGCCGGTTTCGTCATCCTCGGCTGGGCCACATCCCTGCCTGAGCTCACGATCTCCATCTCGGCTGTCACCGAGATAGGCTCCGCTGCCCTGTCCGTGGGCAACATCACCGGCAGCGTGATCTTCAACCTGGCCATCCTGGCCCTGCTCGAACTGATCGCCCTGCGCCACCGGGCCTCCGGCCTCGACGATGGCGGCATCGCTGCTCTGGGCATGTTCAACCTGGTGCTCATGGCCGGCATGCTCACGGTCATGTGGCGGCCCGATCTCGCCGTGGGCGCCCTCTCCCACAGCGTGGGCATCCTGCTCGTGGGCGGGTACCTGGCCACCACTGCTCACGCCTGGTTCAGCCAGAAAGGCGGGCCTGAGCTGAGGGCCAGCCCACGGTCCGGTCTGCCGTGGTCCATCATCTGGCGCTGCCTCGCTGCGGGGTCCGTGATCCTCGTCACAGGCATCTGGCTCAGCCACATCGGCGAGGAGATGGCTGCCACCTACGATCTGGCGGAAGGCGTGGTGGGCACCCTCTTCCTGGCCTGCGTGAGCTCCCTGCCAGAACTGGTCACCGGCCTCGGTGCCGTGAAGCTCGGTCTGCTGACCATGGCCACCGCATCGATTTTGGGCAGCAATATCTTCAATCTGGGCATCCTCGGCGTGTGCGACCTGCTCTACCAGACAGGGGAGCGCGCGGGGGTGCCCATCGTCGTGGCCGCTGACGACTCTCAACTGACAGCCAATGTGCTCGCAGCCCTGCTCATGACTGCCCTGGCTCTGGGCGCAGTGAGTCTACGAACCCGCGCTCAAGTCCAGTTTGCACGAGTGGCCGTCGCTCTGGCCATGATCGGGATTTACAGCGTAGCCTTGATCTGAGCCCTCAACGAACCGGAGGCGCGTCGAGGCGCGCAGGGGCCAGCACCACACGATCGCCAAACACGACCGGCCGGGTCAGGCCTGCTCGGCAGCCTGCAACGCCTCGGTGGTCCACTCGAGGTTGCAGGCGGTTGTCTGCACATCGTCGAGATCGTCCAGGGCGGACAGCAGACGCACCAGCAGGGCGACCTTGTCGACGTCCTCCACGACCACCGTGGTCTTGGGCAGCGCAGCGATCTCACTCTTCTCCGGTCGGAAGCCAGCTGCCTCCAGGGCCTCTGCCACCGTGCCGAACGCTGTGGGCTCGGCGGTGATCTCGAAGCCACCGTCGGCTGGGGTGCAATCCTCTGCGTCCCCCTCCATGGCGGCCATCATGATCTCTTCTTCTTGCTCCGGCTCGCCGGACACAAAGAAGATCGCCTTGCGCTCGAAGGTCCAGGCCACCGAACCCGCCTCGCCCAGATTGCCCCCGTGCCGATCGAGGGCGATGCGGACATCGCCCACAGTGCGATTGCGGTTGTCCGTCAGGGTCTCGACCAAGATTGCCACACCCCCGGGGCCGTAGCCCTCGTAGGTGATCGCATCCATGGCAACGCCTTCACCGCCGCCGCTGCCCTTGAGGACCGCCCGCTCGATGGCGTCCTTGGACATGTTGTCGGCCTTGGCGCGATCGATCGCGTAGCGCAGGCTCAAGTTCATGGCGATGTCACCGCCGCCATTGCGGGCCGCCGTCATGATCAAGCGGGCATGCTTGCTGAAAGCATTCGAGCGCTTTGCATCCACCGCCTTCTTGCGGTGCATGATGTTCTTGAACTTGCTATGGCCTGCCATGACAGCTCTCCAACATCAGCAGCAGACGATCTTCTGAGGCGTCACCGCGGCTGGCAAGCATCTACGATCCGAGGGATCCATGCCACCGTTGCCATCTTCGCCCTCGCCGCCACGGCAGAGTTCGGCGGGCTCCGCCGAGCTGCCACTCACTGGCCGAGCGCCAGGGCCGGTCGACACGGCGAGAATCTTGAGCCGCTGCAGAGGCCACCGAAGCAGCCCCTGCAGCGAGCCAACGCTGAGATCAGCGCTTGCTGAACTGGTACTTACGACGGGCCTTGCGCTGACCGTACTTCTTGCGCTCGACCATTCGGCCATCGCGCGTCAAGAAGCCACCGGCACGCAACGCTTCGTCTTGCTCGGGCTCCACCTTCAGCAGGGCCCGGGCGATGCCGAGCAGCAAGGCACCAGCCTGTCCGGTGGGACCACCGCCGTTGATGTTGGCAAAGATATCGTAGCGACTCTCGGCACCAGCAGCCTCGAGGGGAGCCATGATGGCCACCCGGTGGCTGAGCACCGGAAAGTACTCATCCCAAGGCCGACCGTTCACGATGATCACGCCCGTACCAGCGCGCAGGCGCACGCGAGCGACTGACGTCTTGCGACGACCGGTACCCCATGCGTATTCCTTGGCACCCAGAACGAGGGGTGCAGCCTTGGGGGCCGGTGCCACGACAGGGTCAGCGACGACGGTTTCGGGGGTCACGGTGACCTGTGCATCTTCGGTCATGGGTCAGGAGTCCTTGGGCTGGAACTCGGTCATGTCGACCGCGGTGGGTTGCTGGGCGGCATGGGAATGCTCGCTACCGGCGTAGATCTTCAGCTTCTTGAGCATCTGGCGACCCATGCGGGTCTTGGGCATCATGCGCCGCACAGCCAGTTCGAGAACGCGCGTGGGATGCTTCTCAAGCATGTCGCCCACAGACATCTCGCGCAGGCCACCGATGTATCCGGTGTGCCAGCGATGCATGCGGTCATCGCGCTTCGAGCCGCTCATGAACACCTTCTCGGCGTTCAGCACGATCACGAAGTCGCCTGTGTCCACATGGGCCGTGTAACGACCGTGATGCTTGCCTTGCAGCACCATGGCGATGCGTGCGGCCAAGCGCCCGAGGACAGCGCCGTCGGCATCGAACAGCTGCCAGGCAGCCTGCACCTCACCCGGCTTGGCGTGATAAGTCTTGTTCATGGATCAGTGATCAATCTGCAAACGGGCAGGTCGGCGAGTCGGGTCATGCCGCAGGGAGCAAGAAGGCCCCTGACCAGGCACTCTGGCCAACAATGGCCAAACATCCAGCCGGTGGGGTCCTGAGGAGGACCTTTCCCGACCAGATGTCGAATCGCCCAGGATAGCAAAGCGGGCTGATTGATCAACCAGCGAGGGCAATGCCTCTGGCTAGGGGACCATGAGCAACTCTGGCCGGTCGAGCCACAAGACCACCTTGGCCACGCCGATCAGCCCTGGCCGCTGCTCCGCCACCTCTAGCAACTGGGCGATTCGAGCCTCTACCGGCAGGTCTACCGCCGAGAACTCACTCTTCATGGCCGATCGCCCCCACTCGATCTCGACCCCGGACGCCGTGGTGAAGAGCACCCTCTGCTCGGCGGTCAGCTGCACGGAGATCAGGTCGATTTCCTGGGCAGCCAACTCGGCGCGCCAGGGCAGGACCTCCGCAGCAGCCGCGGCACACTCGGCGATGTCCTCAAGGGACAGGGCTCCCATCATGACCAGAGGCGCGGGATCGAGACGCACCTCGCCCTGCCCCATGATGGTCCCCCTGGGCCCTACCCAATCGCCGTTGAGGAGCACCATCACCGGGCGTCGCACCTCGAGGCGAACCTCCGCACGGCCCGGAAACTGGGGGTTCAGGTCCAGAACGACCGAGACCCAGGGAGAGAGTCGGTCGAGGCGGGCTCGCCAGGCAGAGAGCGCCCCCGGGTCTCGCAAGGACACGGGCCCAGGCAGGCCAGCGCTGAGATCTGCGGCAATGGCCCTGGCCGTCACCTCTCCCAGCCAGGGCGGGCGGCCCAGAACGGCGACCCGGTCCGGACGGACAGTGAAGCGGCTGCTCGAGCCGGCAGCCTCGTCGGCCACCCAGATGAGCATGCCCACGCCGACCGCGAAGACCGCGGTGAGCAGGGGCGCTGCCGTCCGTTTGATGAGCTGATCGATGGCGATGCGGTCCATGGCCAGAGAATAGGCAGGAATGACTCCAGACCCAGTGGGTAATCTCTTCGAGTCGCACCCACTATCTCGGGGACAACTCCAGCCGTGCCAGACCAACCCAGCCAGCCTAGCGATCCCCAGAGCCAGTCCGACGGCTCTTCGAAGTCCAGCCGACAGAAGGCGGGTCGCAAGAAGAGCACCTCTCGACGGCGGCGGACGCGGCGCAGCACTCCCAAGGAGGAAGCGGCCTCGGCGAGCACCCCGAAGGCCACCAAAGCCACGACCAAGAAGGCGGCTGGAGGGTCGACAAGGGGCAAGGGCCCCGGCGCCGCCAAGAAGAAGGCCGGTGCGGGCAAGAAGAAGCGGCAGAACAAGAAGGTTGCTGAGACCACAGCGCCTCAGCAGGAGAGCCGCCCCCGCAAGCCAGGGCCTGTGCACGGCAGCGGTGGGCTGTTGATCGGCGGCAGCTCTCGGAGCGGCAAGGGCAAGTCCAAGCCCAGGCGCAAGCCTCGCGACACACCCGCCCCACCCACAGGGCCCCGAGAGACGTTTCGTGGGCTGACCCTCAACGACTTCCAGATGCGCGCCCTCGGCCCCTTGCGAGAAGGTCGCCCCGTGCTGCTCGCCGCCCCCACCGGCGCCGGCAAGACGCTGGTAGCCGAGTTGGCCATCGACATGAGCCTGAAGGTCGGCAAACGCGCCATCTACACCGCGCCCATCAAGGCCCTCAGCAACCAGAAGTACCGCGACTTCAAGGACATCGACCCGGACATGGTCGGGCTGATGACCGGCGACGTCACCATCAACCCGGGCGCGTCCGTGTTGATCATGACCACCGAGATCTTTCGCAACACGATCCTGGAGAACCCCGAGAGCCTGTCCGACGTGGACACCGTCGTCTTCGACGAGATCCACTACATGGACGACCCGGAGCGAGGCACGGTCTGGGAAGAGAGCATCATCTTCGCTCCCCAGCACATTCGTTTCGTCTGTCTCTCAGCGACGATCAGCAACCTGAACCAATACGGCGATTGGATCAGCTCGGTCCGGGGCAAGACGGTCGAGGTCATCCGCCACACCGAGCGCCCTGTGCCCCTCGACCACTACCTGTTCTTCCCCGCGGGAGGGCTGCGACGCATCACCGGCAAGGTCAAGTTTCCGGCCGAGCACATCAAGGCCTACGCCAGACGAGGGCGCCCACCGCGAGTCGCCGACCGCAACGCCATCGTCGAGCGGCTGGTCAGGGACAAGAACCTGCCGGCCCTGTTCTTCTGCTTCTCCCGCCGAGACTGCGAGCGTCGCGCGCTGGAGACGTCTTCGAAGGTCGACCTGCTCGAGCACGACGAGGCCCGGACCATCGAGGGGCTCTTCGATGAGGTCTGCCAGACCTTTCTGATCGAGCCGGACGCAGAGGTCGAAGAGCTGCGCAGCCTGGTGCGGCGAGGCATCGCGTTCCACCACGCGGGCATGTTGCCTCTGCACAAAGAGCTCGTCGAGCGGCTGTTCACCTCGGGACTGTTGCGCCTGCTGTTCGCCACCGAGACGTTCTCGCTGGGCATCAACATGCCCGCCCGTGCCGTGGTCTTCGCCTCCCTGCGCAAGTTTGACGGCAAGGGCTTCGGCCCGCTCAAGGTGCGCGAGTATCAGCAGATGGCTGGACGAGCAGGCCGGCAAGGCATCGATGATCAGGGCGTGGTGGTCTCGATCGTGGACGACCATCGGGTGCAGCCCGGGGACATCGAGCACATGGTCAGCAACGATGTCGAACCGATCTTGTCCCGCTTCAACCTGTCCTACTCGAGCCTGATCAACCTGCATCGCACGCTGGGCGGTCGGTTGCATGAAGCCTGGGAGCGCTCGTTCAACAACTTCCAGTGGTCGTCCATGAGCAACCGCAAGCGGGAGAAGAACAGCGAGAAGCAGCGCGCTGCCATCGACCGACGCCTGGCCTTGCTCTCAGAACGGGGCTACATCACTCCTGACGGCGTCACGCCCAAAGGGCAGCTCGCGGCCAGCATCAACGGCTACGAGCTGCAGGTCGTCGAACTCTACGAGTCGGGCTTGCTCGAGTGGATGAGCGAGATCCAGATCGCCATCGTCTTCGCGGCCATCTGCTTCGAAGAGCGCAAGAACGACCTCTTCAAGCGCATGAAGCCCGGCATCATGGGCAGCGCGCGCAAGGATGTCGAGACCGTGGTGGGCCAGCTCATCAGCCATGAAAAGACGCTGCACATTCCGCCTACGATCAAGGCGCCCAACTTCAAGATCGGCATCGTGGTTCACGACTGGTGCAAGGGCGCCACCTTCGATGAGATGCGCGACCACACCAACTCGCCCAACGGCGATCTGGTCAGAGTGATGCGCCTGACCGTCCAGCTGCTGCGCCAGTTGCGCGGCTCCCTGCCTGCGGGCAGTCCGCTGATGCGCCCCATCGACCGGGCCCGAGATCTGCTGAACCGCAGCGAGGTGGACGCTGCCCGACAGCTCAGCCTTGGCTAGGAGTCGGCGCGAAAATGCCAACGCTAGCCCATGGCCACACGCCGCCCTCGGGTGGTGAAATAGGCGACATGACGACGACCAACGCAGCCTCAAAAGACGTTCGCACCGAATCCGACTCCCTGGGCGAAATCCAGGTTCGCAACGACCGCTACTGGGGTGCACAGACCCAGCGTTCGCTGCAGAATTTCGTGGTCGGCAGGCACCGCTTCACCCGGCCCATGATCCGCGCCCTGGGCCTGCTCAAGCACGGCGCGGCGCAGGTGAACGCCGAGTTGGGACTGCTGGCCGAAGACAAGGCAGCGCTCATCGCCAGAGCCGCGGCCGAAGTGGTCGCCGGCACCCTCGACGATCACTTCCCCCTGGTGGTCTATCAGACCGGCTCCGGCACCCAGACCAACATGAACACCAACGAGGTCATCTCGAACCGAGCCATCGAGATCGCCGGGGGCGTGCTGGGCAGCAAGGCCCCCATCCATCCCAATGATGACGTCAACAAGAGCCAGTCGAGCAACGATACGTTTCCCACGGCCATGTCCATCGCTGCGGCCGAGCAGACGGCCAAGCGTCTGCTGCCTGCTGTCGCCGCCCTGCGCTACGCGCTGAACGAGAAGGCCGTGGCCTTCGCCGAGGTGGTCAAGATCGGCCGCACCCACCTCATGGATGCCACCCCCCTGACCCTGGGCCAGGAGATCTCGGGCTGGGTCAGCCAGCTCGACCACTCCATCGAGCACATCAAGGCGGCCCTGCCACACGTGTACGAGCTGGCCATCGGCGGCACGGCGGTGGGCACAGGCCTCAACACACACCCCGAGTATGCTGAGCGAGTGGCGCAGGCCTTGGCGAAGGCCACGGGGCTGCCGTTCACCTCCGCGCCCAGCAAGTTCGAGGCCCTGGCAGCCCACGACGGCCTGGTGAACCTGTCGGCGACCTTGCGCGGTCTGGCCATGTCACTGATGAAGATCGCCAATGACGTGCGCTGGCTGGCCAGTGGCCCTCGCTGCGGGTTGGGCGAACTGTCCATCCCTGCCAACGAACCGGGCAGCTCGATCATGCCCGGCAAGGTCAACCCGACCCAGAGCGAATCCATGACCATGGTGGCCGTGCAGGTCTTCGGCAACGATGCCGCGGTGGCCTTCGCTGGCAGTCAGGGCAACTTCGAGCTGAACGTCTACAAGCCAGTGATGATCCACAACGTGCTCGACTCCCTTGAACTGCTCGCAGACTCGTGCGACTCGTTCAAGACCCGCTGCGTCGATGGCCTGCAACCGGACAAGGCTCGCATTGAAGAGCACCTGACCAACTCCCTGATGCTGGTCACCGCGCTTAACACACACATCGGCTACGACAAGGCAGGCAAGATCGCCAAGAGGGCCTGGGCCGAGGGCACCACCCTCAAGGCCTCTGCGCTGGCCTTGGGCTATCTCTCCGAGGAGCAGTTCGACGAGTGGGTCGACCCCTCGAAGATGTTGGGCCCTACTGGCTGATCAGCAGCGCCAGTGGTGCGGCCCGCCGCTGACTTCAGGACACGCGAGCCGCTCGCCGTCGCGCGGGCATGGTCACCAGCCACAGGCCGACACCCACTCCCAAGGCGGTGAGCAGCAGCGCGGGCTCGGGACGTTCGCCCAGCACGGCGATGCCCAGCCCGCCGGCAATCACCGGCTGCAACAGGACATAGGCGGCCGTGTTCGAGGCCGTCGTGCGCGCCAGCACGATGATGTTGCCCACGTACGCGAGCACCGTGGGAAAGACCAGCACACCGACCAGCGCCCACCAATGCTGGGGGCCCGCTGCGCTGGGGATCCAATCGACGTCGAGGGCGAACCAAGGGGCGGTGAGCAGTCCGAAGAAGAACACCCAGGCCAGGACCACCACCTGGGGCAAGCGCTTGAGCAACGGCTTGGCCAGCACCAGATAGAGGGCGTAGCTGATGCCGTTGAAGGTCATCAGCAGATCACCGGCGAAGGTCTCCTGGCCCACCGAGGCTCCCCGTTGCACGAACAGCCAGGCCACGCCGCTCACCGCGCAGGCGATGCCCACGGCCCGGCGTCGAGTGAGCCGCTCTTGCCCGGCGATGACCACGACAGCACAGGTCACCACGGGGATCAGACACATCAGCAGACCTGCGTTCACGGCGGTCGACCGGGACAAACCCTCAAGGAACATGAGCTGGTTGAGGGTGATGCCCAGCAGGCTCAGGCCGAACAAGGCGGGGAGATCAGACAGGGGCGGCAGCACCTTGCGACCGTGCCGCCGCCAGGCCAGCAGACCGATGGCACAGAAGCCCACCAGCAGACGCCAGACCAGCACGGCCCGAGGAGGGAAGGTCTCCATGGCGACCTTGCCCAGCATGGGAAACACGCCGAAGCAGAGTTGAACGGCGATCAGCAGCTGACGTGTAGGGGCGTCCAAGTGTCAGCGGGCCAGCAGCTCGACGAGCCGCGCGGCCCAGGCTTCCATGGCCCGATCGATCAGGGCTCCGGCCAGCTCGTAGTCGCCCTGGCTCAGCCCGTAGGGGTCAGTGACGTCGTGCCCCTCCGCGCCGGGGACCGCGTCCTGAAACAGCGCCAGCTTGCGCTCGGTCATGTGCGGCCAGCGAGACGCGACCGTCCGTTTGTGCGCGGCGGATGCGCAGAGCACAAGGTCCGTGGAGTGCAGCAAGGGCAGGGCCAAAGGCTGGCTGCGGTGCCCAGAGAGGTCGACGCCCAGAGACTCCGCCACGGTCTGCATGGCTGCGGTGGCTTGCTGCCCCTCGGGTGCGGCGACGCCAGCAGACTGAACGTCCACGTTGAGGACGCCTGCCTGGGCCAGATGTTTCTGCAACAGCGCCTGCGCCAGCGGGGATCGGCAGATGTTCCCGGTGCAGACAGTGGTCACCACGTACAACTCCGTCATGAACGGGCCTCCTTCTCGGACAGCAACTCGGTGTAGACAGTCAGGGTGCGCTCGACCATGGCGGGCAGGGCGAAACGTTCGAGCAGGCGCATGTAGCCAGCCAGTCCTCGGGCCAGGCGGTCGGCGTCATTCTCCAGACCGCTCTGGATGGCGTCGGCGAGTGCGCCAGGGTTGCCCGGGGGCACCAACCAACCCGAGACCCCGTCGGCCACCACCTCGGGGATGGCCGAGACATGGCTGGCCACCACGGGCAGCTTCACCGCCATGGCCTCCAAGAAGACCAGGCCCAAGCCCTCCCAGAGGGATGGCAGCACGAAGAGGTCGGACGCTGCCAGGAGATCTGGCACGTCGTGGCGAATGCCCAGGAAGCGCGCCCGACAACCCAGGCCCAGCTGCTCGGTCAGGGCTTGCAGCCGAGCCTCTCCGTCGCCGAACGGGTCGCCCCCGACGACCAACAAGGTCACGGACTCGGGCAGCCGGCTCAGGGCATCCAGTAAGGTGGGATGGTCCTTCTGCGGCGCCAACCGGCCCACGCAGATGAGCACGGGAGCGTCTTCGGCCAGGCCCAGCTCGCTGCGCACTTCGGCGCGGCTCCGGGCGGGCAGCAGGGCTTCGGCATCGACGCCATAGTAGATGCGCGTGATCTTGCTCATGGGCACATGGCCGTGGCGAGACACGAAGCGGGCCACGTGATCAGAGAGGGCGATGACCCGGTGCACGCGGCGGGTGAGAAAACCATGCACCCAACCCACCGATCGCTTCAGCAAGGCCCGCTCGTCGTTGTGCTTGCTGGACACGATCACCGGCACGCCAGCCTGGGGCGCCACCCACGCACCGAGGGCGTCCGCCTTCAGCAGGTGCGTGTGGAGAACGTCGGGAGCGAGCGCTCGCAGCAGGGCGCGCAGGGCCGCCGCCGCTGACAGGGTCTGCCGGGCGCTCTGCATGGGCACGTGATGTACGTCCATGCCGCCCAGGCGGAACTCCTCCTCGAGCGACCCTTGGCCCTTGAACCAGACCACACCGACCTCGTGGCCTCTGGCCACCTGAGCCGCGCCCAGCCAGAGCAGATGCTTCTCCGCTCCGCCCACGTCAAGGGTCGTGATCAAGTGGATGATCTTCACAGCTGCTCCCCTCCCGTCCCCAGGATCTCGCGGTAGACGGCGAGGGTGCCGTCGATCATGTGGTCGATGGTAAAGGCCTCGGTCACCCGACGAGCGGCCGCGGCGGACAGTTCGCGACGCAGCTCCTCGTCGGACAGCAGACCGCTCAAGGCCTGGGCCAAGGCGGCGCTGTCGTCTCGCGGGACGATACAGCCACAATCTGGATGGCCAGGCCCGGGCAGCAAGACCTCCGGGCTGCCGTTCACTGCGCTCGAGACGCAGGGCAGACCCGCCGCCAAGGCTTCGAGAAGTGCGTAGCTGAGTCCTTCCCAGCGAGAGGGCAGGCAGAAGAGGTCCATGGCGTCGTGGCACGGGCTCACGTCGTCGCGCCAACCGGTGATGTGCACCCGATCCGCCAGACCCAACCGAGCAGCTTGTTGGCGCAGGGGCTGCTCCAACTCGCCGTGCCCCACCAGCAACACATGCACCTCGGCGGGAAGCTGGGCCAGGGCATCGACCAGCAGGTCATGGCCCTTGGCGTCGTTGAGCAGGCCCACCGTGCCCACCACCTGCGCGTCTGGCGGAATGCCGAACTCAGCCCGCACCTCTGCGCCACCTTGCGGGTCTTGAAACGGCGCGGGGTCGATGCCATTGGGCACCACTCGGCCCCGGTCCACGGTGCTCACCCCCAAAGACACCCCCTGCTCCCGCTCACCCTCTGACACATGAATCAGTCGGTCTGTGACCCGCCCCAGCAGGCGCTCGGTGGCCAGGATCAGACCGGGCGGACCGGGCGCCTCGCCGCCCTGCCCCTTGCCGCCATCGAAGGCCGCCGCGTAGGTGTGCGGCGTGTGCACCCGCGCGGCTCCGGAGAGCATGGTGCCCACGGCACGACCCAAAGCGCCGGCCTTGCTCGAATGGGTGTGGATCACATCGAAGCGTCGATCGAAGACCGTGCCCGCCAGGGCCAGGGCGTGACCCACATCGGTGAGGGGCTCGATCGGCCGGACCATGTCCAGCTGGTGGACAGCGATGCCAGCCGCCTCCATGGCTGCCAGGTCCTCGACCATGCGCGGCTCACGCAACGTGGACGCCACCACCTCCACGGTGTGGCCCCGGCGAGACAGACCGTGGGCCAGGTCGCGCAGGTGTCGGCGGGTGCCGCCGATGGTGCACTCCATGATCTGCAGGACGCGCACGTGGTCTCCGGCGGGTCGGCCCAAAGGCTCGAACGGTTCAGGGGGACATCAAGAGGGACAGCAGGGATCAGACAACCTCGCCGTAGCAGACCTCGCCACGTCGGGACTGGTACCCTGCCCCGCCGAGGCTAGCGCAGCCTCGCTTGCTTTCAAGGCGGCCCCTCCCGGCCGTCCCTGATTCCTCTCAATTGTGGGACTCACCGTGAAGCTGTTCGTCACCGGGGGAGCTGGCTTCCTGGGCCGCAAGATCTGTGTCGCCGCCCTGAACGAAGGACACGAAGTGGTCGCCATGAGCCGCCACCCGGAGCGGGTCCAGGGCCTGCCTGACGAGGTCACTCTGGTACCAGGCGAGCTCACAGATGAGCAGCAACTGAGCGACCTGCTGGCCTCGACCCGGCCCGACGCGGTGATCCATGCCGCCGCCGTGGTCACCGACGACGACCCCCAGCTGCGGCCTGTCAACGTGGGCGGCACCGAGGCGCTGATCGCCGCCCTCAAGGCCCACGGCAGGGCCCAGGGCCGCCCCCCCCGCCTCGTCCTGGTCTCCACCTTTTCTGTGGAGGACATCCCCCCGACGGCCTACAGCGAGAGCAAACGGGAGGCCGAGGACCTGGTCAGGGAGTCTGGCCTGGAGCACGTCATCCTGCGTCCGGCGCTGATCTACGGGCCCGGCGACGGCACCAACACCCCGGCCCTGGTGAGCCGCATGAGTTCGGGGGCCCACTGGATCCCCGCCGGGGGCGCCACCCGCATTCAGCCTGTCTTCGTCGAGGATGCTGCCGCTGCCGTAGTGGCCGCAGCCACCCTGCAGGATATCGGGGGACAGACCTACCGGCTGGCCGGGCCCGAGCCCGTGAGCGTGCGGGCCTACCGGGAGGCCGTGCGGGACGCCACGGGAGGCCGGGCCGTGGTCAGGGCCATCCCCCTGGGCTTGTTTGGCCTGGCCGCATGGTTTCTGGGGCTGGTGGGCAAGGCCGGAGCCCAGCAGGTGCTGCTCTTCCACCGGGCAGATCACGCCGTAGACATAGAGAGCAGCCGGCGAGATCTGGGTTTCAGCCCTCGTAGCCTCGCCGCGGGGCTCGCCGCGACGTTCCGCTGACCCACCGCCAGCAAACGGCCGTGCCGCCATGACCC
>Ga0114932_10001593_pt1 | contig 25489 bp, 20 predicted proteins | sample 2SBtaG_2_FD_87286 | JGI IMG/M metagenome (GOLD analysis project Ga0114932, IMG submission 87286) | Deep subsurface microbial communities from Kolumbo volcano to uncover new lineages of life (NeLLi) - 2SBTROV12_ACTIVE470 metaG | ecosystem: Environmental > Aquatic > Marine > Volcanic ...
GTGTCGTTTAACGTATCAAGCGCGATCCCGTCAGACTGAACAGGCATAGTAAAGGGTTTGCCCTGAATACTTAACGCATCGACTTCAGCTTTAGTGGTTTTATGGTTATCTAAAATACGATAGCTGGTATTGTCATCAAGGTTATATACCACTAAACCCGCGTGAGCCGAGTCGGTCATATAAATGCGATTCGTTTTTTCGTCTACTCGCAAGTCATTAATGTACGAATCAGGATGGTAAGCGTCTTCGCTAAGTATCAAGGTTCCTTCTATCTCGTTTGAGGCTAAATCAACAACAAATAAGCGAGGTGCATCCACTACACCTTTAAACTTAGGGTTTCGGGTGTCCAACACATACAGCTTATCCTTGTGCGCAACCACTGACTGCACCGCTAAAAAGCAGTCTTTTCTTACTTCGCTTTGTGCCACACATTCATTTGTTTGGCTATTAGGGTAAGCGACAAATTCTCCAGTGTCGGTAACCTGAGCTACGGAAAAGCGAACGCCGTCACGCCAGTTAGGCGCATTCACAAATACACGACCATCATTACTTACCGTAACACCGGTAATTTGCGTGCCCTTTATGTCGCCCACTAATTCAACATTCGCGTCTGATGAATGTTGCGCGATTGCATTTACAGAAAAAAGTGCGGCGACAGTGGTGGCAAGTACCCCTTGTTTTATAAGCTTTGTATTCATGTCCTTTTACCTTTAATTAGTGGCTTAGCTTGTCAGCACACACCACAAAGCGGTGCGCATTAACAAAACTGAATGGAATAAAGCATACGGTCTTATTGTGAATGTGGAACACCTTTTAGCGGCTTATCTATGCAGGCTGACGAAAATCAAGTGGTGAAACTAGCTTTACCACTTATGAGATCCAAAACACGGTATGCTCTCGTTTAAGTTAAGAGCTAACAAACTTTACTGAAAATTATGCACAGTAGTATGATGAAAAAACGTGAAACTGGTTTAATGCAAAAGGCAAAGTATTTGAAAACAGTGCTACTTTTAACAGCATGCATGGTCGTGGTTGCCGCATGCAGTAGTAGTAAGCCTCAGGTAAATATGGATGAAACACAAAACTTTGCCGATATTAAAACGTTCTATATTCAGCCTCCTCTAAACCCAATCAACGCAACGCTGGCCAATCACCTTTCCTCAGCCATTACCCAGCGCCTCATTGAGAAAGGCCTCACCCCATCTTCAGAGGAGGACGCCGATATCGCGGTGGGATACCTACCTTCCACCACCACTAAAGAGGATGGCACCACCTTGAATCTAGGGCTAGGCACCGGAAGTTACGGTCGCTCTGGCGGCATTTCATTGGGCAGCATTTTTAGCATTCCGGTTGGAGAGCAAACCACGCTTCAACAAGGGCTTCAAATTGACATGGTTAAAGACGGTACATTTGTTTACAGCGCGTCGGGAGCGGTTGAGCTGGAGTCGAAAGACAGTATCAGCATTCAAAATAAACTTGATGAACTCGTCATCAAGCTCCTTGAGCAATATCCGTCGAACAGGTAGCTCACACCTGGGTCAACAATTAAGAACTGACTTCTTCGCTAGGGGCTCGCAAGAGCCCTTACTCCATAAAAACTCTTCATAACGATGAACTTGGCGCTGATTTTGCGTATGAATGCCTACATTAGGTCCCCACTTTTATGCCCCACGCTATGAAGTGAGCTACACAGAGTCAAAAATGGATACCACATACAGCCACTTGTCACCTTCACTATTCAATTACTTGGGCGACACAGCAAATGCCCAAAGCGCACTTCAAGATGTTGTAGAAAAATCCAAGCAGGCCAATGCTCTCGGTGATGCGTTTAGTGCGTTTAATGGTGAACTACAGGGCAATCAAATTGACACATATCTTGAAAAAATAGAAAGCGGCGAGGCCTCACTCAACGGCAACACAATTGCAAACTATCTCGATTTTAATCGGCAAAAGCTTGCCTCGGAGTTAAGTAATTTAGCGGCAAAACTTGGTATTTCAGACGATACAAAGCTAACGGTGAGTAAAGGCGAGCTGGTGATTGAAAGCAGTCAGGGCGAGCAAGAGCTTGATAAAACCACGTTGCGCCTACAACAGTACCTAGAAAAGGACACCAACCTAACGTCACTTATTCAACAAACATCTCGTCTGTCTCAGTTCAAAGAGTGGGGAGATGCCACGTCATTTGCATCAACACTACAAGAGAAAGGCACTGACGAAGCGACTATCCAGTCATTTTTAAAAGAAGCCCGCACGTCAGTGACGTCTGACAATACGCTGATATTCAATAAAAACGGATTCGGCTTTTCTTCCGATGGTAAAACTGATGCGCTAATTGATGCATTTGATAAGCAGTAAGAGCAATCTTACAAAGTGAATAAGTCACTATTCATTACCTCCCTCTTACACGAGAGCAGATAAATACCGAATATCACAAATTAAGAATCACTTTTTCTGTGCGAAATTAGAGGAAGTCGACGCGAAATAACGCTATGCTTGGCTGCATGATGAAGTGCAGATTGACATAATGGCAGCGCAACAGCCGCTTTCCGTTCAGCAAAACCTTACCATTAGGTTATTGCGCGTATTGCGATACAACAAAGCACGTATTGAGCGTGCACTTACGCTCATGCCTGAAAAGCACAGGCCGCTTTTTCATGTGCTTCCCTTTCTTGTACATGTTAACCACGAAGCCCTTCCAGGATATGTGGCCCCACTCACCTCGGGTGAAACCGTTCCATTTGGTATCAACAATTACTCGTTTAGACCTGATGTAGAACAAGCTTTGCAGCGCTGTTTTCCTGCACAGAGTCACTTGTTTTCAGACATTAAGCAAATTTGGCCAAGACAGCGGGCGGTTGATGCACTGGTTTTAATGGGTAGCGTGGGGACTATTGCTCAGACTGACGACTCAGACTTTGATTTTTGGGTGTGTATTGACGGTAAGCGTTTTTCGACGACTGAGCTGACTTTACTTCAACAAAAGCTAACAGCCATTGAAAAATGGGCGGATAACACCTTTGGTATTGAAGTGCATTTCTTTTTATCTGAGATAGATAAAGTTAAGCAAAACGATTTTGGCGTCGCTGAAGGTGAAAGCGCGGGCTCGGCGCAAGCCCTGTTTCTAAAAGCTGAGTTTTACAACACCAATATAGTAGTAGCAGGCAAAGCGCCGTTTTGGTGGCTTACTCCAGAGAAAACAACAGAGAAGCAGTATCAGGCTATTTACAATAGTTTGGAAAAAGGCGGCTCACCAGACGTAGACTGGTTCATGGACTTGGGTCACCTAGAGCGACTAGACGCAAGCGAACTTTTTGGCGCCGCCATCTGGCAATTAGGCAAAGCCATGGACTCGCCATTCAAGTCCGTATTAAAAATGGCAAAGCTTGAAGTATACCTTGCCAATATCTCTCACGGACAACCACTGTGCAACCTTTTGAAAAAGCATGTACACCGCGGTGCTGAAGCTCCAGGGCATGTTGCAGATATCGACCCCTACGCACTCATGTTTGACGAACTCATCGCTCATTACAAAGCCAATGGTCAGGCGGAAGATATTGCTGTATTGCAGCAGTGTTTATATTTGAAATGTGGGTGTACATTGAGCCACCCGCTTGTAGAAGGTGAGCAAGCGAATTTCAAACGCAAAATTATGGCCTCGTATGCAAAACAGTGGGGGTGGAGCCGCAAACTACTTGCCCACTTGGATAACCAACAAGATTGGACATTCAATGAACGTGTGCAGCTGAGCCGTCGAATTCACCGCTTTTTATTAAAGTGTTATCGCCGCATCTCCAAAGAGATTAGTCACCATCAACAGGTGATGGATCAAAAAGACATGACCGTTCTAGGTCGCCGATTAAGTACCTATTACGCTAAAAAGCCGGATAAAATTGAGTTTTTGCGACGCGCTTTTGACGAAAGCCTTTACTGCGAAAAAATCACCATTGCTATGCGTCAGCTCAAAAATGGTGATGAAGTATGGTCAGCTTATGCTGGTGATTTACTGAGTAAATCGGGCATTATCGACGATTCGCAAAAAGTTACTCAAGCGGCTAGCGCCATTGCACTGATGGTCTGGCTTGTGTCGAGCAAAATAATAGATACAAACAGTAAGGTTTATCTCGATTACAATTACGGTGAAGTGAGCGAACTAGACTTGAACGATTTGCTTAAGCATTTGTGCAAGTATTTTCCTCCAGTCAAAGTGTCGTCACTACCGCGTAATGACTTGCTGGCGCCAGAACGCATAACCGCATGTTTTGCCATTGTGAACTTCCCCACCCTACGCCAAAAAGCCACGGTAGAGAATGTATCCATTCTTTATACGACGTCTTGGGGTGAAACCTTTTTGAGACACGGCAGCGACGTGCTGGATACGCTGTGGTACGACTTACAAGAAGTAACCCCAAAGCCGCCGTGCTATGTAATGGTGCCACGTGGAAATCAACAAGCACGAATACTCGGCGAGTTCTTAGAAGCTAACGAGCTTAATTTCACCGTTTTATACTGATACACCCAACGTAACGCTTTCAAAGAAGCGCCAAGCGAAGTACTCCATCTCACACTACCTCTCCGTTTAAAAAATATTCAGAAAAAGCTTGTGCTTTAGAATTACAAGTGTAATCTAAAAACATGGACTACAAATGTAATCAAAATAAAAGACGTCGTAATTATGAGTAAAATGTCAGACAAACCCGAAATTTCAAACGCTGAATTTGAAGTGCTGGACGTACTGTGGGACGACCATCCTGCCACGTCGAACGAGGTTATTGCGCGACTTAATGACAAAAAAGACTGGCACGAAAAAACCGTCAAAACCTTGTTAGGCCGCTTAGTGAAAAAAGAAGTGTTAGGGTTTGAAAAGCAGCAGCGCCAGTATCTTTATTATCCGCTGATTGCTAAAGAAGACTATACAAAGAAAGAAACCACGAGTTTTGTTAGCCGACTGTTTAAAGGCAAAATCGCCCCTATGGTCGCCGGTTTTGCAAATCAAAACTCGTTATCTAAACAAGATGTGGACGAGCTCAAAGCCCTTATCAAGAAATGGGAAGAAAACAATGATTGATTGGATTATTGCTCAGCAGGGTATTTTGTCGCTAGCGCTTGTTTTACTCATGGTGTGCGAACACTTTTTCACTAATAAAATTGGGGCTTCGCTTACCTATAAGCTATGGGCGCTGATACCAGCTTGCCTCATAGTCAACAACCTTCCAATGTCGCTGGTTAACATTCCATCAAATAGCTTTGCTCGCTATGTGGTTGGCGTTAAGCCCACATTAGACACTGTTGAGTTCGAAACCTGGTTTACTGTATGGGCAATTGGCGTAAGCGCAATTACAGCCTATGTCTTAGCGCATCATCTTAAAATATGGGCATCGATAGGAAAGCGGCACGCTATCCACACCAATGCCTACTATTCCAGTAAAGCTACCACACCTATGCTATTTGGTTTTATCTTCCCAAAGGTGCTTATTCCCTTCTCATTTAAAAGTGCATTTTCGATTCAACAACAAGCACTGGTATTAGAGCACGAGAACGTACATCGCAAGCATTACGATCACCTGTGGAACGCGTTAGCGCTGGTTATCGCTATTGTATTTTGGTTCAACCCACTGGTTTGGCTTGCGCTAAAATCCTTCAGGATTAATCAAGAACTGGCTTGTGATCACGCAGTACTGAAAGACAAGACAGACAACGAAAAACTTACCTATGCAAAAGCACTCGTGCAGTGTGCCGAGCATGGTTCAGACGCCCTGCACTTTACACGCGGGCTTTACCCAACCTTTGGAGAAAAAAGGACTATGATCAAACGTTTAAACGCGATAAAGCAACCTATGCGTAACAATAAGGTACTAGCTGCAGGCGTACTTTCAATTGCCGCCATGCTCACCATCAACACGGCTTTAGCCAATGCGCCAGTAGCAGAGACAAAATCTGAAGCTAAGATTAACCAGGCATCGCCGGTTAAACGCGTTCCACCAAGCTATCCAGAAAAAGCAGCACAGCAAAATGTTGAAGGTTTCGTTGTACTCTCCTTCGATATTACTGAAACGGGCGCTACAGATAATGTAAAAGTAGTAAAATCAGTGCCTGCTGGCGTGTTTGATAAAAGCGCAAAAGTTGCCCTGAAACAATGGGAATACAAGCCTCGTATTCAAGGTGGCAAAGGCGTGAGGCAGACCGGCCTTCTGGTGCAGCTAGACTATCAACTCGGAGCCTCTCTTGATACGGCGAGTGTTGAAAAGAATGCTTCCCCTGATGTAGAGCGTATAATCGTTCCACCCAAACAGAGCAAGTAAGCCCCAAAATTATCAGAATACTAAAAGGAGCGTATCGCTCCTTTTAGTGTTTTGTCTAATTGACTTAGTTCCTGCCTACTGCACACTACCACTCGATCACCCAAGTCTCTTACAAAATGTAAAGTGCCTTTACAATTTCTATAGAGAATTTACGACCTCACTACGTTAGAATGTGAGTATTTACACACCTGAAAACTTCTAATTTATGGAAGGTTTAAATAGTCGATAGCGCAATTGCTATGGTTATTTTCAATCAAGTTACTCCAGACGGGCTTTCGCTGCTGGTGTACAAAAAGGAAATCTATAATGAATCGTATCGTTTTAGCACCTACAGTGCTTGCCCTTACTTTTTTTACTACTTGTGCTAATGCCAATATTGATCAGCTTAAAGGTCTGTTAGGCGGTAAGAAAGCGGAATCGACAGTTACTTCCAGTAGCCTAACTGAAATGGCAACCAGCGCAGCATCTAATATCGACTTGGCTAGCTTAGTGAGTTCAGTTGCAGGTAACCTTAACGTGTCTGAAAACCAATCGGAAGGTGGCATAGCGTCAATTATGAACTATGTAGAAGGCAACCTTTCAGGCGCTGATTACGCCCAGTTGGCAAACAGCATTCCAGGTATTGATGCCCTGCTTGAAGATGTTCCCTCTCTTAGTGGTAACTCAGCAGCAAGCTCAAGCTCTTCACTATCAGGCTTACTCAATAAGGCCTCTGAGTACAGCTCTACACTTAAATCGGTAAACGACTTAAAGCAACAATTTGAAGCGCTAGGCCTTTCAACCGATATGATTGCCAGCTTTGTCACTCAAATCAGCTCGTATTTAAATGTAAATGCAGATGAAGAAACACAGGCGTTGTTTAAATCTGGCCTAGATAATTTGCTAACCGCTCTGTAACCTGTCTAAGGCGTATTAATTCTCTTCTACAATCCAAATTAATACGCTTTAACTTTTTTGCAGGGGCTTTTAGCTTGGTGAAATAGCAACTCCTGTTTATCTTTTTACATTCAAATACACAGCCTAATCGCCTATGCAAAATGCAATGTCTCGGTTTTCTACGAAGCCCAAATGGTTTCGACTATCCACTTATCTTGTTCTCATCTACCTTACTTACGCGCTTCTTATCGGCGTAGTTACGCCTGCGGTGTTAAAGGCAAAGTTACCCAACATAGTAAAAGAAAACATTGGAAGAGATGCTGCTGTTGAAGATATTGCAATCAACCCTTTCTTGCTAAAGATAGAAGTGACTAATTTTGTTATCTATCCAAATATACACTCTTCAAATGAAAGCGAAGATAACGTCGTAATCCAGAACCAAGAAAATCATTTTTTTAGCGTAGGCAATGTTTCACTGGACGTTGGATTCTGGCAATCACTTTTCACCTTCACTCCTGCCGTTGAATCGCTAACCATAGACGAACCTTTTGTTTCAATTGCACGTTTAAGCGAAAGTGAAGACACACAAATCTTCAACTTCTCTGACATTCTTACCCACGTAGAGAAACGCAGTACAAAAGCATCTGAAGAGCCTAATGACACTAGCGAAGGGCAAATTCCCCGAATTACGTTACGTGATTTTGCACTTAACGAAGGGCGAGTGGTTATTGAAGACAAGGTGACCAACACCCTACTTGATTACCCAGAATTGAGCGTTGACTTGCAAGATTTGGATACTCACGCTTTGATCAGTTCAAGCAGTGTTGGCAACAAAAACGCTAACCCTAAAAGCGATAAAAGTGAGAGTGCTCAGTCAAAAGGTAAGTTAGCGTTCAACCAATATCAATTTAACTTGCTCACCGCAGAGAAAGGTAACATCGCCATTGATGGCGAGTTTCAATTATCTCCACTAAAAGTTACGACAGACATCACGATAAACGATGTAGCGCTTACGCCGCTTTGGTCACTTTCGAAAGATTTGATAGAAGCAGATTTAGTAGACGGCAAGGTTAACTTAAGCTTACATGCTGAAGTTTTTGAACAAGATACAGCCTTCCAGTTTATTCTGGAGCGTGGCGAATTTGCTGTTAACAACCTTGTGTTTAACGCTGGTTCTTCGCCTGCCACAACAGGCACCGCCAAGAGTTCGCAGGAGATCATTGCCATACCCGCGTTTGCCATACACGATATAAACGTAAACGCATTAGAACAGCAAGTTAGCATTGCTGAAGTTGCTTTTGACAACGTTCGAGTGTCGGGCGTATTTGACAAGTCAGGGCTTGATTTACAGCGTCTGTTTACCCCAAAAAGCCCAGCGGCAGATGCTACATCAGCTAACGCTAACCCCAGCGCAGCGCAAGAAGGAAATAGCGCAGCGCAAGAAGGAAATAGCGCAGCGCAAGAAGGAAATAACGCAGCGCATATAGGTAATAGCGCAGCGCATACAAGTAATAGCACAGCGCGAAAGGGAAATAGTGAAACAGAAAATGAGGATGTTTCTAACGTAGCAACCGACAGCACAGAAGAACTAGCACATGACACTTCGTGGTATGTTGAGCTTCACCAATTTGCATTTAATGACGGTAGCATTGACCTTTTAGAGCGTAGCGTAAGTGACGGTACTTACTACCGCATCAGCAACCTCAATATTAAAAGCGGAAAAGTCACTACTGACTTCTCTAAACCTATTTCCTACACCACCAGTTTACATGTCTCTGCCGACCCACAGACGTTTAGCGACACATCCAAAGGTGCACTAAGCAGTAGCGGCAGCGTAGTTATTGCAGAACAAACTGTGCAGGGTAAAGCAGCGATTGAGCAACTGGTGCTAAGTCAGTTCCAGCAGTACGTTTCCCACCACGCAAATGTGACCCTTGAAGAAGGGCTATTTAATTTAAACGTTGAGTTTGATGGGGCATTTATGAACGCCGCTGATAAAGAAAATATCGACTCACTAAACGTTAAGGCGAGTACTAGCATTAATAATTTAAGCGTACTGGATGACGCCAGCTCTCCCCTACTACAGTGGCAGTCCTTAAATGTAGGCAACATCGAATTTGACCACGCATCGAACAAGCTAAGCGTAGACAACATTCACCTACAAGCGCCATTTGCACGACTTATTATTGATGAAGCTAAACAGACCAATGTGAGTAAGCTGATTGTCGCTTCATCAGACAAGTCCGCTAACAGTGAAAGTGCCAGCGAAACTGGCAGCGCAACCACGTCGAAAGCATCAAACGCAAACGTGCATGCAAGCACTACAGCTGAGCCTTCACAAGCCAACGAATTGGCCATTGCCGTTAACACCATATCAATAGAAAACGGCAAAGCGTATTTTGCTGACCATTCACTAACGCCCAAATTTGCGTCTGCTATAGAAAGTTTAAATGGCAAAGTATTGGGAATTGACTCTCGCTCAACTTCCCCTGCCAATGTTGATATCACCGGAAAGATAGACAACTATGCTCCGGTCAAACTAGCAGGCACTATTCACCCATTAAAAGATGATATAGACCTTGATTTAGATTTTTCAGTCAAAGGCGCTGAACTCACTTCAGTTAACCCTTACTCAGGCACCTACATGGGCTACTACATTGACAAAGGCTTGCTGTCATTGGCTGTGCAATACAAACTAAACGGTAAGGCATTGGAAGGTAAAAATCATGTTGTTATTGACCAATTAACGTTGGGCAAGAAGTCGAACTCTGATCAGGCATTAAGCCTACCGCTTGGCCTTGCTATTGCGTTATTAGAAGACAGAAACGGCGTTATCGATTTGGGTTTGGATGTGTCTGGCGATATCGATAGTCCGGACTTCAGTTTCGGCTCCATTATCCTCAATGCTATTGGCAATATTATTACCAAAGCAGTTACTGCACCCTTTTCGCTACTTGCGAACCTGGTTGGCAGTGACGACGAACTCGACAACGTTGAGTTTGGGTTTGGAGAGCATTCGCTAAATGCGGACGCTCAAGAAAAACTGAATACCCTTGCCAAAGCACTTAAAAAACGTCCAGGACTTAGGGTTAATATCGAAGGTACTGTCAACGCCATGTCTGATGCAAGTGCCCTAGCGCAACGTCAGTTAAACACTACACTTTTAACAAGAAGCGGCGATGCTGATGCATCTGCTACTTCCGACAACGCTAGCACTAACGAAAATTCTCTTGCTGGCGGTGAAAATGAAAGTTCCAACACCCCTGGCAGCGTACAGCGCGACTCAATAAGTGGCAGTAATATACCACTGGAAGGCCCGTTAGCCGATGCGCTTTTATCCTACTATGTTGAGGTGTTTACACCTGACCTTAATCAAGAATATGACAACATGGTGGCGCAGCTTTACCCTGAACTCGCAAATTCAGACAATGAACAGAGCCAAAAGAGTGCTGATAACAATAAGGAAGTCATTAACGAAGAAAATGTAAACCGAGCATTAAGCATTGCCCGATACAACAAACTACGTAACAACATTGATATCCCTGAAAGTGACTTAATCCTTCTGGCTGACGCGCGCAGTAAAGCGGTGAAAGGTTATTTGGCAAATGAAGCTGAGGTAGAAGCGAATCGCTTATTCTTGCTTAATACCCAGCACGACTTACATACCGAATTTAGCGGTGTGGAATTAACGTTAGAAGCGAAGTAATGAACGGGTTGGCTTGAAAATAAAACCCTATAATTTAGGGTTCCATAAGGTCACTAAACAAAAAAGGGTAGCTTATTCAGTTAAGCTACCCTTTTTTGTAAACAGTGACTTCTGATACTACTTGCTACTTAAAACCCAGCTAGCAAATGGTACCGTAGTGCGTGCCTCGCCTACTTCTTCAAATGGGGCGCGCAAGTTGCGGATACGTTAGACGCGTTGAAAATTTCGATCCAATAGCCGTCTGGGTCTTTGATAAATGCGATCCCTTTCATAGAACCATCATTAAGCCCTTTCTGAAAAGGAACGTCTAGTGATGCAAATCGTGCACATGCAGCTTCAGCATCAGGCACATGAAAACCAATATGCCCAAAACCTTTTGGCTCTGTATTTCCGTTATGATAATCAACCGTTTCTGGTGTATCGCCCCAATTGTGGGTTAGCTCCAACATGGCCGGGCGACCAAAAGTTTGCTGAGTACGTTCGTCTACATCGTCAGAAATATCAGAGAAATCATCACCTGCCGCCAAAAAATAAAGGCTGAACTTCATTTCTTCAAAATCTAGACGCTTAATTAGCGTCATTCCCATAACTCGCGTATAGAAATCTAGCGAACGCTTGGGGTCGGCAATGCGCAGCATAGTTTGGTTGAACACAAAACCTTGTGTCGCGGCATCTTTCTCTTCATACAGGCCTTCGGCCTTATCGAAATGTCGGCTCATAATAGTCGTCCTTAGCGATATAGATAATTAAGGCAAGGCAATCTTGCTTTGCCTAAAAACGAGTGCATAAAAGTGAGGGGTAATTTTCTTTTCACAACAGCACTTAGTCTATCCTCTTACGCGCTTTACCTCAGATGCGTTTTATACAACGTCTATTTTTTACAGCGCTATTATTTTTTAGGGAGCTTTCCCCAAACCGAACCTTCATCACTCTTTTTCACCGGCGGCACTTTAGAATTGGTGTTTTTGCCAGCCGCTTCTTTTTGTTTGCTAGCGCCTTTATTAAATGAGCCTGACTTAGTACCAGAAGTGCTTGGGCTATCTGATTTTTTAGGCGAAGTTTGTCGCGTGGACTCCGGTCGATATTTTTTCACCATACCTTGCAACAGATTGCGAACCACTTGATCGCCAGCGGGTTTAAAGTTGCGATGGTCTGGCTTTCTAAAAAACGCCGACAGCTCACCTTTACTCATTCTAAAGTCTGCTAGTTTAAGCACCGCTATCATATCGTCATCTTTATAACTCATCGCAATACGGATTTTGCGCAGTACTTCATTATTACTTAATCGCTCTTTTGGCCCCAGTTCTTGAGGCGTTTGCCCTTCTTGACGCCCACGGTTTTTGATGATCAATCCATCTAGAAACAGCGCAATAATCTTATCGCGACACGGCAGATAGCCCTCTTCGCCTTCCCGCTTCATCACAGCATGTAAATAATCAATTTCCATGTCGTAGTTCACTAATTTAAAAATACTTATGGCGGCGGTATCGTTTATCGCTAATGCATAACGAAGGCGACGTAAAACATCGTTGTGGATCATGAAAATGGGCCTGAAAAGTGGAGTAGCCAATAATTGGTATGGATTACAGTGTAGCGCAACGTGCGCTTTCGCATATTTTACACTACTTAGCCATTTGCATCTATTGCGGGCTGTCGGGTGCGTAATTTCTACCAACACATAGTGAAACCAAATTAACGTACTTGGCGTAACGACATTGTACATCTGGTTTCGCTCATTTCATCGGCGTACCGAAATTGAGCTCATTGGTAGAAGGATACTTCCATGGCAACATTAAATCTCAACGGGAAAGACGTCAGTCTTCCCGATGATCCACGAACGACTTTGTTAGATTTTCTCCACCAGCATTTATCACTTTTTGGCACCAAAAAAGGTTGTGACCACGGTCAATGTGGTGCTTGTACCGTTATCGCTGACGGCAAGCGTATTAATGCATGCTTAGTGTTTGCATTCCAGTTAGAAGGCGCTGAAGTCACAACTATTGAAGGCATCGGTGAAGGTGAAAGTCTTCATCCGCTGCAAAAAGCTTTTATCGAGCGTGACGCGTTTCAGTGTGGCTACTGCACATCCGGTCAAATATGTTCAGGCGTATCCCTGCTTAGGGAAATGAAAAATGAAGACCCTAGCGCAGTTACTTACAGTCAAACTCGCCACAGTAAAGCTTCACTGAAAGAAGATATCAGCGAACGCATGAGCGGTAACCTATGCCGCTGCGGCGCCTACCCTAATATTGTGGATGCTATAACCGATGTCATTGCTTTGGAGAGACAATAATGCAGCCATTCACTCTTCATCATTATAACGGCGAGAAGCCGTTGAGCAGCCTGCCCCTGGACACAACATCACGTTTTTTGGCCGGAGGAACAAACCTAATAGATTTAATGAAACTACAGGTAGAAACGCCTAAAACATTAGTAAGTCTTGCGAAATGGGATAAAGCTAACACTATCAGCGAAGATGACAATTACTATTATATTGGCGCCATGGTGACTAATTCTGACTTAGCGAAGTTCGCTCACACGCAGCCCAATGTGTCTTTACTTGCGCAAGCTTTATTAAGCGGTGCAACAGTTCAACTTAGAAATAGGGCAACCACTGCAGGCAATTTGCTACAACGCACCCGCTGTTATTATTTTTACGACACCACAAAAGCCTGTAATAAACGAGAGCCAGGCACTGGCTGTAACGCATATAACAGCATGAATAGAATTCATGCCATATTTGGCACCAGCGAGAGCTGTATTGCCACACACCCTTCCGACATGGCCGTAGCCATGATTGCGCTTAACGCACAAGTACATACACAGCAACCTGATGGCAACACGCGTCAAATCGCGCTACGAGATTTCTACCGTGAGCCAGGCGACACGCCGCACATAGAAACCCAATTAGACGAAGATGAACTTATCACCCATGTCAGCATAAAGAAAAAAGCAAACGGTACTCAGTACTATCACAAAGTACGCGACCGTTCTTCCTATGCGTTTGCACTCGTTTCTGTTGCGGCTGGTTTGAAAATTGAAGATGGCCGTTTTAAAGACCTTTCTCTCGCCTTTGGTGGTGTGGGCACCAAGCCTTGGTATCCGCAAAAAGCAATCAGTGTTCTTGAAGGCGCGGAACCAACCCAAGAAGTCATATTGCAAGCCGCGGAAGCTGAGTTATCCGAAGCAAAAACGTTTGGCAGTAATGACTTTAAACCAGAACTATTGCGCAGGACGTTAACAAAAGTGCTTTTAGAGTTAGCAGAACATCAGGTAAAGCACCCAGGACATGAAGGAGCTTTATATGACAACGCATAATGCCAAAACTGTAGGGACGCCAGTTAATCGAGTTGATGGTTCAGCAAAGGTGTCAGGTCAAGCAAGGTACGCTGCGGAGCATATGAGCGATCGCACTCCTTTGATAGGCTGGGTTGTATCAAGTGATACTGCCGTAGGTAAAATCACATCCCTCAATACAGAGCAAGCGGAACAGGCCGAAGGCGTACATGCAGTTATCACGTATAAAAATGCAGGTACTCTTAAGCCATTTAGCAAGCCTGCAGATGAAAGCAGGTTTACTCAAAGTCGCGCCGTACTTAACGAACCTAACATTCGTCATTTCGGTGCGCCGGTCGCTCTAGTTATTGCTGATACGTTGGAGCAAGCACGCTATGCCGCAAGTCTAGTAACCTTCACCATAGACGGTGAAATACCAGATTTGCTGACAGAATTCGATGATGCAACGCAAAAACCAGCGTCGCTAGATGGTGGGTTTGAGGCAGATGCGTCTAGCGGTGATAAACCGCAGCAAAGTGATATTCAAGCAAGCATTAACGAAACTTATACTACACCAAGCCAAATCTCTGCCGCTATGGAGCCTCATGCCACGGTTGCCGACTTTAAAGATGGAAAGCTTGAGGTCTATTGTAGCGTTCAGATTATAGCGACGGCTGTTGAGGCGCTTGCGATTACGCTTGAAATGGATGAAACAGACATCGTAGTGCAGAGCCCCTTTGTAGGTGGCGGGTTTGGCTCTAAGCTAGGTCTTCATTACGATGCAACGCTCGCTTGTATAGGGGCCAGGTATTTAGAGCGGGCTGTAAAAGTGGTGTTAAGCAGGCGTCAGGTCTTTTATAACACCCCTCATCGAGGGCACAGCATACAGAAAATTAGCCTTGCTTCTGGTGATGATCATGCACTGTTAAGCGTACAACACAAAAGCGCTATGCCAAAAGCCAAGGGCTATGAGTTTGCCGAAGCAACAGGGGCTGGCGCACGGGTTACCTATAAATCTCAGTTCATTGAAAGTACGCATAGGGTCAAAGACGTAGACCTGCCGCTTATCGACTCTACCCGTTCTCCCGGAGATGCCATTGGTTCCCTTGCTTTTGAATCGGCCATTGATGAACTTGCCCACGAAGCCGGTATCGACCCGCTTACGTTTCGCATAAAAAACCTGCCGGTAGTTCACCCTAAAGGCACGCGGTTTACCACCCACAACTTAGGTGAGTGCCTTCGTCAAGGCGCGCAAAACTTCAAGTGGCAGCATAAAACACAGCCCACACCGGGTAAACAAATCGGCCATGGCGTAGCGAGTGCTATGCGTATGAATGTGCTGGTGGAAAGTTCAGCTGAAGTGGAATTGAGTGCTACCGGTGAGGTAACGGTTCGCACTGATATGACGGATATTGGTACAGGCACCTACACAATTCTCACACAAATTGCCGCCGATACTTTAAATACGTCGGTAGACAATGTCACAGTAAAACTCGGTGATAGCCGCTACCCTGCTTCATGTGGTTCAGGTGGCTCATTTGGCGCAGCAAGCTCTGGTTCTGCGGTTAAAAAAGCCTGTGAAGCTCTTATCGATAGCATAAAAAGTGCGTTGCCCCCAGCCCTTAGCCAAGCTGAAGTACAAATTTTAGATGGGCAAATAAAGTTAGTCTCGTTTGCACAAGGTGATGATGATGAAGTAAGTAGTCCGGTATTACTCGCCAACTTTATGTCCGACAGCGAATTCCCCATATCAGCAACCGGTAGCGTATCCGAAGATGACACCAGCGATGATGAGCAGTATTCATGTGGCGCTCATTTCGCGGAAGTAGAGGTAGATGAATACACGGGTGAAGTTAGGCTACTTCGCCAATACGGTATGTTCAGCGCGGGGCAAATCTTGAATATGAAAACAGCTGCATCTCAAATAAAAGGGGGAATGGTATGGGGCGCTGGCTACGCACTTACTGAAGGGCTCCATCACCATAGAGACACGGCAAGCTTTGTAAATCCAGATTTTGGTGAATATCATGTGGCAGTCAATCGGGACATTGCCGAAGTTAGTCTGGATTTCTTACAAGAGGCAGATTATGCCGCATCGCCAGTGGGTGCAAAAGGTATTGGTGAACTAGGCATTACTGGAGCAGGCGCCGCCATCGCTAACGCAATTTATGATGCATGCAAAGTGAGAGTACGAGATTTCCCCATTACCATGGATAAAATAATCGCAGGTAAGAACTAAGCAAAAAAAGCGGCCTGACAAGGCCGCTTCACATTAAGAAGCTTTTTCATTATTGTTATCCAGTGTGTTTGATAGGGCTCAAAACCCTTTTTTAATTTGTAGTACTATCACTCTATAGCATTACTAATAAATGCTTAAAGTTACAATGTAACATACGACCAATTGCTCATTACAAAAGTTGAAAATATTGTGCACCGACTTAACATTACTTAATATCTTGATGATCATTAGCCAGTGCATTTTTTCAAAAAGTAGTTTAGCCCTACCGACTCAATCTGTACATTTATTCAACAAATCGTATATTATCCAATCTGGAAGTTTGTTTTACTATTCAGGGTGGTCAGCCTAAGAATATTAAATACTGATACTGACTCACAGGATTCAAATAGACACGAAAAAGCTTAAAGGCTCGAAGGGAATACATAAAAATAATATGCGGATTAGACATCTAACAATTTTACTCGTCGTTGCCAGCGTTCTACTTAGTGCCTGCACACCTTCGCAACCTACAAACAAAATTCTGATCAGTGGTCCTTTTGAACCAGTCAATAACGATCCGGCAAGTACCGGCTACATGTTTACACGAATGCAAATTCTGGAAACTCTCATAGACGTGGATAACCAAGGTCAGCTTATCCCAGGACTTGCTAGCTCATGGTCAAATGATGAGGACTTTACTGTTTGGACATTTAATTTACGTCCTGATGTGTATTTTCATGACGGCACGTTAATGACCGCCGACGCCGTCTACAAAAGTCTTTCGGTCGCGTTTGGTAAACCAACGCCATTTTCAAAAGATATGATCGCCAACATGGAGGTGGTATCAGAATATTCTATCAAGTTCACCTTGAACCAAAGTTACCGTCCTTTCCCTTCCCTGTTAAGTAATTATGCAACTGCGATCGTGGCACCTGCTACCTTCGGCAAGTTCAATCGAATTAAAACCTTAATAGGTACAGGCCCCTATCAGATTACGCACTTTGAACCTCCCCACAATATTACAACCACGCGCTTTGACAATTATTGGGGCGAGCCCGCTGTTATTGAAAACGTTGAGTACGTAACGGGTCACCGCTCTGAGACGCGGGCGCTTATGGTACGAACGGGGCAAGCAGATATTGTGTACAACCTCGACCCTGCCGCGGTTAGCATGTTGCGCACTGACTCTGACGTAAACGTGTTTAGCGACAGGATCCCTCGCACCACTCTAGTTAAGTTAAATAGCGGCCATCCTATCCTCTCAGATGTAAAAGTAAGGCGAGCATTGAGTTTAGCGATTGACAGAAAAGGCATTGCATCTGGCGTAATGCGTATATCGAATATCTCTGCTGATCAGCTATTTGGCCCAAATATTCGAGACTGGCATATTCGTTCTACTGCCACAGATAATGCTACCAATACTATTTCAATGGGTGACGCTGACAATAATCCAACAATTAAAAATAGCGTTGAAAATGGTGACTTATTATTAAATAGGAAAAAAGCGGCACAGCTGCTAACCGACGCGGGATGGTTAGTAGGTGAGGATGGCGTGCGCTACAAAGATGGCTCGCCTTTAACGCTTGATATGATTACCTATGCCAATCGGCCAGAACTCATTACCATTGCCACAGCAATTCAAGATCAGTGGGCTAGCATTGGAGTGAAGCTCTCTGTCCATATGGAAAATGTAAGTGCCATTCCTTCAGGGCATGCTGATGGTACATTACAAACTGCACTTATGGCGCGTAACTTTGCTAACATCCCAGACCCTCTTGGTATAATGCTGGCTGACTTTTCTTCAAAAGAAGGCGGCGATTGGGGGCCAATGAACTGGCAAAATGAAAAAGTGTTTAGCGATTTAAAGACCTTGAGTCACACCACGGATGAACACGCTTACAAATCGTTGATATCATCAATTATGCAAGAAGTTCAGCAAGACGTTCCTCTTATCCCCGTTATGTACTATGTGCAGCAAACCGCGACTTCTAGCCGACTAAGAAACTTCAGCTTCGACCCTTACGAGCGTTCTTTTCGCGTATCTCAAATGAGAATAGCCCCATAATAATGAGAAAAATTCTACTTCAACGGCTGCTTCAAGCTGTACTGATGGCGTGGAGTGTAGGCACACTCACATTTATTATAACCCGTTCACTACCTGGAGATATGGCTTACAAAATAGCGGCTGGCCGCTACGGTGACGATGCGGTAAGTACAAGTGCCGCTAACGCCGTAGCAGAAGAACTTGGTCTGCACAGAAGCGCTTTCGAACAGTACGTAAGCTGGATGACTGATTTAGCCTCTCTGGATTTAGGAACAAGCTTGGTCACGGGTGCCCCCATTGTTGTTGAGCTACAAAATCAGCTTTCTTACACCCTTGTTCTCGCTGGACTCGCTATTCTGGTATCCGCATTAATTGCGTTTCCTCTGGGAATTTATAGCGGTATCAGAAGCGCTCGAAAAAGTGAAAATACTCCTAAGAGCCATGCTTCTCTTTTTGATAAAACAGCATTAGTATTTTCCACGTTCGTGCGCTCTCAACCGGTCTTTTGCTTGGGGCTAATTCTCATCTTTATTTTTGCACTAGAGCTCAAATGGCTACCGGTTGCGGGCTCTTCAGGCTTTGTCTATACCATATTACCTGTAATGACCTTAGGGTTAAGCCTGGCGGCTATATCAAACCGCGTAATTCGCAATAGTACTGTTAATGCGGTTCAATCGGGTTACTTCCATTTCGCCAAGATAAAAGGGTTAAGCGCTCTAGAGGCGTTTAGGTGCCATGCGCTACCTAACATTGTAATACCTGCTCTAGCCTTCATGGGCATACAGCTTATCGGGTTAATTGAAGGCGTAATTATGATTGAAAGCCTTTTTGCTTGGCCCGGCATAGGACACGGACTTTCCCATGCTGTCTTTGCCCGCGACATCACTATGTTGCAAGGCACAGCTTTGCTGATGGGCATTTTATTCGTATTGGTCAACACACTAGTCGATTTAAGTCAGTATGCACTCGACCCAAGGGTGAGAGAGAATCGAGGGTATAGCCAATGAAGACACCCGCCTTACCTGTTGAAAAAGTGATTGGCTTTTCACTTTTGATGCTGCTCTTATTACTTGCGTTGGGCGAGCCTGTTCTATTGGGAACAAACGGTAATCAACAAAATTTAAAGCAAGTGCTCGAAGCCCCAAGTGCGCAACATTGGTTAGGTACAGATCAGTTCGGACGCGACATGTTAGCCAGAATCTCAGAGGGTCTGCGCATATCACTTTCTCTCGCTGCACTGTGTGTACTAAGTTCATCAATCATTGGCGTGCTAACGGGCGTAATTGCAGCGTGGTGTAGAGGTTGGGTAGATACGACGTTGAATTTCATTGCCAATACAATATTGGCGCTCCCCGGACTGGTACTTATTCTTCTTTTCGCGGCGCTAGTACCAGGCTCTTTCATTATGCTGTATTTAGCCATTTCCTTAGTACTGGCCGTCGAGTACTTCAGGCTGGTACGTGCTATCACTCTACCAGTAGTGACAGGCCCTGCACTGGAAAACTCTGCGCTAATGGGTTTTCCAAAACGCTATTTATTTAGTAAGCATATATGGCCCGCCATTCGACAAGACGTGTTATCACTTGCTGCTTTTGGTGCCTCCTCCTCAATTATCGCCATGGCATCGGTGGGCTTCGTTTATGTTGGTTTAAAACCACCCAGCCCTGAACTCGGGCTGATGATAGTTGAGCTTTTTCCATACTATCACGAAGCACCTTGGCTGCTCGCACAACCTATTTCCACCCTATTCGTTCTCGTACTGGGCTTTCACTTACTTTCTGCGAAGAGTGACAAAACACCTCGTTTAAATAAGTTCATTTTTGACAGCAGCAGTAGACTATCAAAGAGTGATGCATTGGAGCGCAAACTGTGAGCCAGTACATTGCTATTGAACACTTATCAATTTACGCGCAAGACACCATTATTGTAGAGGATCTATCCCTTAACCTTGAACAAGGCGAGACACTGACTATATTGGGTGAAACCGGGGCAGGTAAAAGTCTGCTAGCGCAAGCAATTATGGGCGACTTACCACCTGCACTGAGGGTTACGGGAAATGTTCTGGTAAACGGTGTAGATATGCTTCGTGCGAACCGACGTGAATGTGAACAATTGTGGGGGCGAGACATTGTTATGCTGCCGCAAGAGCCATGGCATTCTCTAAGCCCAATGATGAAAATTCGCCAGCAAGTCGCCGAAGTTTTTCGGTTTACATTGGGTAACGGTGCTCGCGAAGCACAAAAGAGTGCGAAGACACAGCTAGACAACCTGGCTCTTAAAGACGACAGTGATAAGGTCCCTTCTCAACTTTCCGGTGGAATGGCACAGCGTGTCGCTTTTGCCTGTGCATCAGCGACTAATGCACCTTTATTTCTAGCCGACGAACCCACAAAAGGGCTAGATGCCGGACGCAAACATCATATTGTTGAGCAACTAAAGCAAAAAGCTAACGACGGTACGCTACTTACTATTACACACGATGTTTCAGTGGCAGAGGCACTGGGTGGTAAATGTATGGTGCTTAAAAACGGGAAACTGGTTGAAACAGGTGATACCCGCGAGATACTGTCCTCCCCGTCTTCAAACTATACCAAAACCCTTATTGCGTCGGCTCCGCAACACTGGACGGCTACAACAAAAAAAACGCATAGGATTGCACCGCTGGTATCGGTGAATGACCTCACAATTATGAGAGGTAACCGTACACTATTTACTGGCCTTAGTTTTTCTTTAGGGGAAGGCGAAATTGTCGGGCTTTGTGGTAATAGCGGCAGTGGAAAAACGTCTCTAGGTGATGCTCTACTTGGGCTCCTACCCTATCAAGGCAATATTGCGTTTCATACGCTTTTACACCGTTATCAAACCCTAAAGCTATATCAAGATCCCCCCAGTTCATTTGCCGATCACACTACGCTTAAATCATTGATTGATGACGTAATAAAGCTTCACAAGGTGTCTAAAAAGCGTGCTGATTTACTTTCATCTCAACTAGGCCTTAACCAGCGATTGTTTGAGCGCAGCGCCTCTGAGGTAAGTGGAGGTGAGCTTCAACGCATTGCATTGCTGCGCGCGCTGCTACTAAGACCCAAGCTACTTATAGCTGACGAGCCAACATCTAGGCTCGACCCCATTACAAGTAAGGCAATTACTCACTTACTTGTCGATCAATGCAGAGAAGAAAATTGTACGGTGCTCTTTATCAGTCACGATAGAACACAGCTAGAAAAAGTCTGTGACCGCGTCATTGACCTTCAGACTCTCACAACACCAAAAGCCGTTATATAACGGCTTTTGGAAGACAAAATTCAGGGCACTTTCGTGTGTTTATACGCAAACCGTAGCCGCGAATGAACTAAAAAGTCACGATTTCATCATCAATAAGATGACCAACAGCCTGACTCTGCTCAGCATCGACAAAGGCGCTATCAATCGCGCCAAAGCGCGCCGTAGTAACCTTTCTATAATTCGGGTGTGTATAAATATAAGTTTGCTCTGACTGAAGCGCCTCTATCACGCGCTCAGCTAGCACAGATGCATCGATTCCCGACTCTACTGCTTTAGTGGCCGCTTGAGCTCCTGCTTTAAGCTTTTCTTTATCAATGCGTTTCTCAGCGGCTACTGCGTATTTTTGCTGCCTATTTCTATACGACTCGTGAATGCGGGTTTTCACGAATGCTGGACACAATACAGAAGTATGGATTCCAAAAGGTTTCAGTTCTGGTACCCAGCTTTCCGTCATAGAGACAACCGCAGCCTTTGATGCGCAATAGGCCGCCGCATATGGCATGCCCATCATTCCTGCCATCGACGCCACGTTTAACACCCAACCTCCTTCGCCGTGCTCTTTAATAGCTGGCACGCATGCTTGTGCGCCATAGAGTACGCCCATAACGTTGACGTCCATTACCCAGCGCCAGGTCTCATGCTCCGAATCTTCGACTTTCCCCGGCGTACCGCCAACACCAGCATTATTGATGACCATATGAACCCTGCCAAACTTCTCTTTGGCGTTAGCTACAATATCTTCCCACTGAGCGTAATCGGTAACATCAAGGGCGCAAGTCAATACATCGAAACCTTTCTCTCGTAAGTCGTTACCCGATTCGGTTAATGCAGCATTATCAATATCGCCCATGACGATATTCATACCCTGCCTTGCCAATGCCTCTGCCAGCGCTAACCCTATGCCGCCAGCGGCGCCAGAAATAATAGCGGTCTTACCCGTAAATTCGTTAGACATCTTACTCTCCTGTTATTGTTATTGCGCCGCGGGCCCTTTGTGAAAGCCATTTCAATGAGGAGTTTGCAATCGCCTATCTCACTCAACTAGCGCTTATCTACACACCTAGATTAGGGGTAACAGGAAGGGGAAAATACTTTATTTGGCTAATTTGAATAGCTTCATGAAATTAATAAGGCAGGTTAAAAGTAAGGGCGGGGCAAACAAAAAAGGGCAGTGACTAACCTTGCCCTTTGCTTGAATAAATTATCTCTTACCCGTGGTTAGTTCGTTTACTTCGCCGGCATAACATAAACCTCGCGAACGCAGGCTGACTCTTCTGCGCTTAGGGCAAATAATACCGATTTTGCAATATCCGCTGGCTGAAGTTTATCTTCCTTAGGCTCATCGAAAAATGGCGTATTCACCATGCCAGGGCAGATAGTTGTACAGCGGCCGCCCCACTCGCGCATTTCTTCGGCGAGGTTCTGACCGAAACCATAAGCGAACCACTTACTTGCCCCATATACAGAGCCTTTCAGGGCTATTCGACCGGCGACCGAAGACGTAATAATGAAGTGGCCTTGCGTATCGCGCAGGTACGGCAATCCAGCTTTTGCAGTATAAAGCAGTCCATTTACGTTTGCGCCCAGCATGCCATCCCAGTCATCTACGTCCCCCTTTTCAATGCCGGCGGCTTTCGCGCCACGCCCGGCATTGGCGAAAATGCCGTCAATGCGACCGAAATGTTCGCTTACCTGTTTAAACGCCTTGTTTACTTCATTAAAGTCGCTTACGTCAGCTTTTACAGCAAATGCATTATCATTACCAAGCTCTTCAACTAAGGCACGCAGTTTGTCCTCACTTCTCGCTAAGAGGGCAACGTTAAAACCGTTATTTACCAGTTGCTTCGCCGTTTCTTCACCAATGCCGCTGGAGGCACCCGTTATCGCGATAACCTTTTCATTTGTAGCTGAGGTGGACATACACTTCCTCCTTTTTACTGGGCAACCAATTCACTAATTTTGCTTACGAAAGCTGGAATATCATCTGGGTTTCTACTAGTGACTAGTTTTGAGTGGGTCACCACTTCTTCATCAACCCAGGTCGCACCAGCATTTTTGAGATCTGTTTGGATACTAGGAAACGAGGTGAGTGTTGCACCTTTCGCTAACCCAGACTCCACCAGCAACCATGGACCATGACAGATAGCACCTATAGCTTTAATACTTGCCGCGCTGTTTGCACTTTTGATGAAGGCAATAGCATCTTCATTGGTACGCAGCACATCGGGATTGATTTGACCGCCGGGTAGCACAAGGGCATCGTAATCTTCAGGGTTTACTGACGTAACTTGTTTATCAACGCTAATTTCTTTCCCCCAGTTGTCTTCGTCCCATGCTTTGATCGTGGACTGATCATCAATAGATAGCACATCAACTTCAGCACCTTGCTCAATAAACTTGTCTCTTGGTTGAATCAACTCGCTTTGCTCAAAACCATTGGTTGCCAAAATAGCGATTTTTTTGCCTTTAAGGTTTTGGGTGTTGCTCATAGTGTTCTCTCCTTCTGAAAGACGAAATGTAAAGCTAGTAAAAACAGGGGTCGCCACACGACAGGAATAACTGTCCGCCTACCACCATTAGCAAATCACATCAGGTGAACGCGTTAGTTTGTGCATGGCATAACCTAGCTCTTACTATCTAGCTAAGATGCTATTGAAGGTGCAAATTGCAAACCATTCCCAAAGAACAAAGCAAACCATTGATTTTATGAAAATAAATACAAAAAAAAGAAATCTCACCAACACCAATAGTCACGCACATATTCAGATTTTGTGAACGATTTACAGAGCTTCTTTCTCGCTCCTTTTTTTTAAGTTGATGTAAGCCGACAGCGAAGTTTTCATGTATCAAGCTTTAATAGTTCTATCGATTAGGCAAAACATGAGGACACATGAGCAAGGAACGTTTCAACCACGCTAAATCTGCATTCGAGCTTTCTTTGAAAAGTTGGTGGAGTATTTCAAAGCGTATTTTCACTAGCCTGCAAAAAGATAACATTCCTCTTATCTCCGCTGGGGTTGCCTTTTACTGCTTGCTGGCTATCTTCCCCTTACTAGGGGCAACCATTGCCTTGTATGGGCTTGTTGTATCACCCGACGAACTGCAACGCCACATGGCATTGCTGGTAAATGTGGTGCCAAATGACAGTCGCTACATCATTGAAGAACAGCTTAAAAATTTAACCGAGAAGTCGAATACTGCATTAGGCTGGAGTTTTTTATTTACTCTGCTCTTGTCACTGTGGAGCAGTAGCAAAGGCGCCAACGCACTGATAAAAGCATGCAACATTACCTATAGCGAGGCGGAAGGAAGAGGCTTTTTCAAAGGTATTCTAGCGCGCATTACGTGCACCATATTTATGATCCTTACCGTAATTGTGTCCCTCGCCTGCATCACCATTTTACCCGAAGCATTAAACTGGATGACGTCAAATGCCCTTAGTACCGAGCAAGCCATGTGGGTGACTTGGCCAGTTATGCTGGCCCTATTTAATATTGCGCTTTCAGCCCTATATCGATATGCCCCTCACCGAAGAGAAGCCCAGTGGCGCTGGGTGACGCCGGGTTCAGTTTTTGCCACCTTATTATGGGTAGTAGCCTCATATGGCTTTTCGATATACCTCAATGAATTTGGAAGTTACAACAAAACCTACGGCTCCGTTGGGGGAATTATTATCTTGCTCATGTGGTTGTATTTAACCGCCTATATCATTCTAATCGGAGCAGAGGTGATCTCGTCGATATAGCTACAAAACTCCGCGGATCGAACAGTAAGAGAAGGCAAAC
>Ga0114932_10001595_pt1 | contig 25468 bp, 23 predicted proteins | sample 2SBtaG_2_FD_87286 | JGI IMG/M metagenome (GOLD analysis project Ga0114932, IMG submission 87286) | Deep subsurface microbial communities from Kolumbo volcano to uncover new lineages of life (NeLLi) - 2SBTROV12_ACTIVE470 metaG | ecosystem: Environmental > Aquatic > Marine > Volcanic ...
CAAAAATTGCAGGTGCAGATCCAATTATCGCCGGCGACCTGCAAGAAGGTAAACTTGGTTATGCAAAAGAAATTGGGGCTACTCATACGGTTAATGCGGCTGAACTAGATGCACCAGAACGCATTAAGGAACTTACTGACGGTGGTGTTGATTTTGCTTTTGATGCTATTGGTGTAGAAGCTGCAGTCCAACAAGCTATACAAAGTGTTAAGGCTGGAGTTTTAGGTGTTCATCGTGGCGGTACTGCTGTCATCGTTGGTATTGGCCAAGGTGACGTTACCTTACCTCGATTATTCCCTCAAGGAGAACGCTCTTTAATTGGTTCCATGGGAGGATCTGCACGACCGGAACATGTGATGCCTAAATATGTCGATTGGTACAAAGACGGACAGCTACCTCTTGATAAATTTATTTCAAAACGTTACAGCAACCTCGATGAAATTAATGAAGGTGTTCGTGCATTGGAAAATGGTGAAATTGAAGGTCGCTCAATAATTGTCTACAAGGAATCATAAGTTTTAAAGCCTTAATTCACTTGAATGTCCAGGGAATAATTTTGATTCAGGATTAATGTATGTATGTGCAGCATTTGCGGCAATTGCTGCCTGACCAAATCCTGTAACGATAAGACTCATTGGTTCTGAACCTTCTACAGCAGCGATGTCTCCAGCGGCATAAATTCCAGGTAGATTGGTTTGCATGAGCCCATCAACACGTATGTGCCTTTGATCGGCCAAATTCAACCCCCATTCTAACATGGGACCTAATGATGCCTTGAAACCAAGGCTTAGCAGAACAATATCTACATCAATGCTTCGTTGATCATCTTCTTTATTTGAAGAAATTAATGCACGTTCGACAGTATCGGTACCTTCAACTGTTTCTAATTCAAAATGAGTGAGCATTTCAATGTCAGTTTCTCTTAATTCTGCAAGACTTGATTCATGGGCTCTGAACCCACTACGTCTATGAATTAATGTAATTTGATCTGCCCATTGATTTAAGTTGAGAGCCCAGTCAATTGCTGTATCACCTCCACCAACGATTAATACATTTTTATGTCGAAACGGTCTTCGATCTTGTACGAAATGAAAAACTCCACGTCCATCAAATTCGCTAATACCCGATACAGGTAATGTATTTGGTGTAAAAGCACCAATACCTGCAGAAATTAACATTGCTTTTGTCCAATGTTCCTCTTCTTCTGTATTAAGTACCCAGTACTCTTCACCGTTGTAGGTTTCTCTATGAAGAGTACTGACACTTTGCTCAAAAATATAAGTCGGATCGAAGCGTTTTGTTTGTTCAACTAATTCCCTTACAAGATCTCTTGCCATTACGTGTGGAAATCCAGGTACGTCATAGATCATTTTTTCTGGATAAAGAACTGCAAGCTGTCCTCCAGGCTCTGGTAATGCCTCAATGATTTTCGTTTTTAAACTACGTAAACCAGCATAAAAAGCACCAAACAAGCCTGTTGGCCCTGCACCGATAATAGTTAAATCATAAATATCTTTTGACATGTTGATCCTTTGTTAGGATTATATCGCTACTTTTATATAGTTATGATATTACTCAGCATTGTACAGCCAAGAAATTAGGTGTATATGTATTTCTCAAATGATAATGGTATTAAGAAACTTTTAAGTTCAGATGTAGAAAATCTACTATGTACTGGATTTGGATTTACTGAAGGTCCTATTTGGATTCCTGATGATGAATGTTTACTTTTTAGTGATATTCCGTCGAATAAGATTCATCGCTGGAGACCCAATACAACTGTTGCTGAAATTTATAGAGATCCTAGTGGGCATTCGAATGGTTTGACGCTTAATTTGAATGGAGAGGTTATTGCATGCGAACACTCTGGACGTAGAGTTTCATTTGCACATTATAATGAACCACAAAAATCAATTGTAGAAAAATACGATAATTCTCTATTTAACAGCCCGAATGATGTAGTTATTCACAGTTCTGGATCTGTTTATTTCACCGATCCTACATATGGATTACGTAATCCACCTGCTCCAGGTATGGCACGTCAAGGAGAAGCTGGTGCGGTAAAAGAATTATCAATGCAAGGAGTATATGTTGTTTATCCTGATGCGAATGAAGCAATACTTCTAACTGATGAATTTTCTGAACCGAACGGGTTAGCTTTTTCTCCAGATGAATCCTTTTTGTATATAGGTGATTCACAAGATTCCATTATCAAGCGATTTAATGTGACCAATGAAGGCACAATCAACAACGGTGAAATATTTGTCGATATGCGCGGTGATGATCGACGTGGTGTTCCTGATGGAATGAAAGTGGATGAAAATGGCTTTCTTTGGGCAACTGGAGCAGGTGGGGTTTGGGTTATTGAACAAAATGGTAACGTATTAGGCCAATTTGAACTCAACGAACATGCTGCAAATATTACTTTTGGTGGTAGAGATTTTTCGACATTATTTTTGACAGCGCAAACAAGTGTTTACAGTGTAGAAACGAACGTTCGTGGTATTGCCCCAGGTTCACGTTAAACGATCAAGCGACGACGCATTAGCACTAAAGCAATGGTATAAAAAATTATTGCGACTATAGCTAACCAGAAAAAGTCACCGATCATGCTTAATGTTAGATTTCCGTTAAGCAAAGCTCGGTTTAATTCTACAGAATGTATCAAAGGTAAAAACCATGCAATATTTTGAGCCCATTCTGGTAATTCATTTATTGGAAAAAATCCTCCTGACAACCAGAACATTGGCATGACAATGATATTAAATAAGTAACCAAAATGACTCATTGCACGTGCAAGTGCTGCAAAAGCAATTGCAATTGAAGAAAAAAGAAAACCTTGGAGAATTGCTACGAAGACTATACCAATAGCATAAGGAGAATTAACTGCATCAGTCCAGTGATTCAATATAAGCAGAACGATTAGAATATAAGTAGCATTTAATGTTGCACGCGTAGTGCCCCAGAGAATATCACCAGTTGTAATATCTTCAATACTGGCAGGTGTATTTAAGATAGCTTCATATGTGCCATGCATAGAAATTCGCATAAATGCACCCCATCCACATTCAAAAATTGCTGCAAACATTGGGAACATTGCCATTAAACCCGGAGCAAGGAATTGCACATATTTTTCACCTGAATCAAGTGTGACAAATTGTCCTAATCCAAATCCCATTGCAAGAATAACTATCCATGGTTCCAGTCCAATACCGAGGGATTCAGTTTTCCAGATTTTAAAAAAGACATCCCGATGTCGTTGCCAGACATATAAACTACTGATCGATATGTTTGGTTTTAATGTAATTAGGTTCATTCGAGTAACCTTCGTCCGGTTAATCGTAAAAAAACATCTTCGAGATTCGCTTTGCGTAAATTGCTCTTGTTCGAAATTTTAATTTTTGCACTAATAGCCGATAAATCATCATCACTTGCATAGATATTGGTTTTGTCACCAAAAATTTCATAATTGATTGTAAAATCTAAACTTCGCTTGAGAAGTTCGATATCATTTGAAAAATTTTGTATTTCTAAGACGTTATTTCCAACATATTGTTGTATTAACTCTTGTGGTTTTGCCTCGGCAAGTATTTTTCCATGATTAATAACAATAATTCGATCACATAATTGTTCAGCTTCATCCATATAATGAGTCGTTAATACCTGGGTGACATCATTTTTTGTGAGTTGGCGAAGCTGCTGCCATACTATATGGCGTGCTTGTGGATCTAGACCAACTGTAGGTTCATCTAAAATGAGTATTGATGGATTGTGCAGTAATGCACGAGCTATTAATAATCTCCGACGCATTCCACCTGAAAGGCTATGTATTGGAGAGTTAGCACGATCAGAGAGTTCAAATATCTCTAATTGCTCTTCCACACGTTTTCGAATTAACTGCTTATCCAACCCATAATATCGCGCGTAAACTTCTAAATTTTGTTTGACCGGGAGATCGGGATCTAGATTATCATTTTGTGGAACAATTCCAATATGTGATTTTATCGAACGTTGTTCATCATTGACATTCAGACCATGAACTATTAATTGACCACTAGTTAAAGGAGAACTACACGTTATCATCCGGATGGTTGATGATTTTCCTGCACCATTTGGCCCTAACAAGCCAAAACATTCGCCTTTACGTACCGAAAAATTTATGCGATCAACAGCAATAATATCTCCAAAATGTTTAGATAAATTGGATGCATTTATTGCTATATCCATTGCACATCTATTCTGTATCTAAATTTTTTCTAATTGATAAACATGCATTGCAGTGTCATGAAAAAGGAATTGACGTTCTGTAGCAGAAAATTCATTCGATAATTTCTTGAACTGATTCCATACAACATTATAGGAGCAGGATTGCTTATCAACTGGAAAATTACTTTCGAACATTGAACGTTCTGGTCCAAATTGTTCAATTGCGAACATATACCAATCATGATTTACAGCGATTAGTTCGTCTGATGTAGGCGGTACTGAACGTTTATGCCAATCATGTCCATTGAGTGGCATTTGAATGCCTCCAACTTTTAGATAAATATTTTTGCATTGTGCTAAATTTGCAATTTGTTTTTTCCAGAATGGATATATTTCATCTAATTTGCCTCTATAGATTCCTGTTCCTAAAGGACCTCCTAAATGGTTGAGAATAATTTTTGTATCTGGAAAGGCTTGAGCAAGGTCATATAACTCATGCAATTGTGGATGGTATACCCATCCTTCGAATGTGAGGTCATACCTAGATAATTGACTGAATCCTTTTCTAAAAGTTTTATCCAGTAACATGCTTTCTTTTGGCGTTCGATCCACCGTATTAATGTGCTTTGTTGGTGAATTTTTGAGAATATCTTGGTCTTGATTTGTTGTGCGTTCATCTAACCAAACGGCACGGTGACGAATTCCCTTAAACCTATCTGGATTTGCCGCAATATGTGCTTCAAGTACTTGTGCAACCTCTTCCCCGAGAAGAAGATTTGCTGTACCAACAACACCTGATGCTATATGTGTAGTGATATTACTATCTTCATCACTCATTTTCCCTATTTCCGATGCAAATTCAGTTTCTCCGACAACACGCATATCAATATTGTCATTGTCTGAATACATTTCACCACATTCGATAAAAATAGTTTGGCGTATATTATGAGTGGAAACATCTTTTGCAATATCTTTAAGTAAATAAGGGCTATTCGGTCGATCCCACAAATGATGATGAGGGTCAATTATCGGTAATTCAGGCTCTACGGTTTCTTCAACTATTTGATCGAGCCAAGTATTTAAATCTTGCATTGCGTCTCCTCATACTCCTGTTTGGATAAATAATAACGATTGCATTACTGATTATATGAAAACTCGTATACACTTTGCAGATATATACTCACAATACTGATGGGAGAGGGTGTGTATGTCTATAGTTGTTGAAGGTAAATGTGATGAAAAATTTTCTAAAGTACGTGATGCATTTATTGAAAATTTTGAAACTCGTGGTGATGTAGGCGCTGCCCTGTGTATTTATCATGAAGGAAATATTGTAGTTGATCTTTGGGGTGGCTCTCGTAATGCAGAACGTACAATTCCTTGGACACCAGACACTCTTGTGCAAACTTATTCGAATGGCAAGGGTTGGTTGGCAACATGTATGCATATTCTTCTTGATCGAAAATTGATTGAATTGGACACTCCTGTTGCGCATTACTGGCCAGAATTTGCAAAACATAACAAGCATGATGTTTTGATACGCCATATTTTATCCCACACGGCAGGAGTACCCGCACCAACCATGCGAGTCCCAGATGAGGCCATTTATGACTGGCAACGAATGTTGGATTATGTAGCTGACTCTGAACTTTATTGGGAACCTGGAACCCAACTAGGCTATCATGCGGCAACTTTTGGTTGGTTGAATGGTGGTGTATTAGATCGTGTTACAGGAATGACTCCTGGTGATTTTCTTAAGAAAGAAATTGCAGAACCACTAGATGCAGATCTGTATTGGGGTCTTTCATCTGAATATGATGCCCGTATTGCAGATTTCTTAGCACCTGCTCCTACTGATCAACCTTCAAAAAATCAAATGGCGGGTAATGTAAGTATGATGGCAAAAAAAGCCTTCAACAATCCACCTCGCAGATTTAGAGCTGCCAATTCTCGAGAATGGCGTGCAGCAGTTATTCCTGCTTCTAATGGCCATGCAAGTGCACGCGGTCTTGCACGTATGTACGCTGCAATGTCGTTGGGAGGAACAATTGAAGGAATTACATTGATGAGTGCTGAAACTGTTGATATTGCTCGTTCTGAACAAATACAAGGTCCTGATGTTATTTCTGGTGGTGAAGCACGGAGAGCTTTAGGGTACGCATTAAGTATGCCTGGCCCTGATGATCCTCGCGCCAATGGAGCATTTGGGCATGGTGGACTAGGTGGGTCATTAGGCTATGCTGATGTCGATAATAAAATTAGTTTTGGATATGTAATGAATCAAGCAGGACAAAATATCGATCATCGCAATCGAGAATTGAGTCGCGCCTTGTATAATTCATTAGCATCATAATTTTCGGAGAAATGTATGACATCGAACAATAATTTAAATCCACATGCACCTTTGGCAGGAGTTCGCGTTGTTGAAGTTGCAAACTTTCTCGCTGCACCTATTTGTTCTGCATTGATGGCAGATATGGGTGCTGATGTAATAAAAATTGAACCACCAGGGGGTGATACTACTCGAAATATGCGTATACGTGCTGGTCAACCTCCTGTTTTGAATCATGGGTTTCATGCGCTTAATCGAGGGAAAAGATCTATTACGATTGATCTAAAACAACCTGGTGCAGCTGATGTGGTAATCGAATTAGCTAAAAATGCAGATGTTTTTGTCACGAACCTTATGACAGTACGATTAGAAAAATACGGTATTACGTATAAAAAAATCACTGAAAACAATCCAATCGTATTCGCGCAAGTTACTGGTTGGGGTAGCCAAGGCGAAGGAGCTGCACGTCCTGGTTTTGATTCAACATCATATTGGGCAGGTTCTGGTTTGATGGGTATATTAGGTGACGTTGATACTCCAGCAGTAGTCAGTCGAGGTGGGCAAGGTGATTATCCAGCTGGCCTTGTTTTGTTGACAGGCATTTTGGCTGCTTTACGTTTAAAAGAACAAACTGGAACCGCTCAGTTTGTAGACGGAACATTACAAAGAGCAGGACTATGGTCAATGGCTCTTGAATCTCAAAATGTAATGAACAATCCCAATTATCATCCTGAGCGATATGACCGAATGACAGCAGATCTTGCAACAAGAAATTGTTATCAAACATCTGATGGGCGCTGGATGATGCTCACAATGCATAATATTTTATATTGGAAAAAATTCTGTATTGCTTTAGGAAGGCCAGATTGGGCAGAAGATCCACGCTATGTTAGCTCTGATTTGATGCCTCAGAATCAGAGTGAATTAATTCCTGAGATTGATGCAATTTTTCGATCGCACCCACTTACGTATTGGGCAGAGAGATTAGATGAAAATGGTTGTGTCTGGGCTGTCGCTGCTTCTCTCGAAGAAGTAACAACAGACAAAGAATTAATTGACCAAGGTGCATTCCATACAATTTCGGATATAGATGAAAATGGAAATTCAATTAATGTAGTTTCTATTCCATTTTCGATTGATTCTGCAGACATTAAGCCAAATAGTGGTGCTCCTGAATTAGGAGAGCATTCACAATCTATTTTATTAGATGCAGGATTTTCTGAAGATGCAATTAGTGATATCGCAAGCAAGGGGATATTAGGTTAAATATGGTCGATAATGCCAGATTTAAAAATGCACTTGGAAAGACACAACTTCAAATTTCAGAATTAGGTTTTGGAAGTGCGCCATTAGGTTCACTACGAGACAACATTTCTGTTCAAGATGCAGAAGCATTAATTGATAATGCCTTCGAGATGGGTATTCGATATTTCGATACAGCCCCATTATATGGCGAGGGGCGAAGTGAGCGACATGTAGGAAACGCGCTAAAAAAATTCAATCGCAATGACTATTTGTTATCTACGAAAGTAGGTCGACTCTTAAGAGCATCTAATACATCAAATACTTTCGATGTCGTATATGACTATGATTATCAAGGTGCAATTTCTTCACTTGAAGAAAGCTTAGAACGCTTGCAACTCGAATATGTCGATATTTTGTTATGCCATGATATTGATGTTTGGACACATAAATCAAAACAACCTCAAATATTTGCTCAAGCGACACAAGGAATTTTACCTGCATTATTAGATCTCCGAGAAAAAGGTAGGATAGGAGCTTTTGGTATTGGAGTGAACGAATGGCAAGTCTGTGAACAGGTAATAGAACTTTTCGACATAGATTGTATTCTACTTGCTGGACGATTTACTCTCCTAGAACAAGAAGCTTTAGATTCATTACTCCCAAAATGTGCAGAAGAAAAGATTTCAATAATCATCGGCGGACCATATAATTCAGGCCTTCTTGCAACAACCGAAAAAAATATTGCCACCTACGATTATCGTCCAGCAAGTGATCAGAAATGGAATCAAGCACAAGCAATTCGAGCAATTTGTGATACACATGATGTAGATATCCGTGCTGCGGCACTTCAATACCCGCTACGACATAGTTCGGTAGTTTCAGTTATACCCGGTGCAAAAAATATAGATGAACTCAAAATGAATATTCAGTTAATGGATCACGCTATTCCTGATGCACTTTGGAATGATTTAGACGATCAAGGACTAACGCGCAAAATTTAATAATTAACTTATAAACCTATTGGGGTTAAATGCTGACAAGTCGATTGAATTAGTTTTACCATTCAAAATAAGTTCACTCATTGCCAAACCAGATGAAGGTGAAAGCAGAATACCTTGCCTTCCATGACCTGTAGAGATATATAAACCTTTTATCGTTTCAACTTCCCCCATAAGAGGTAATCCGTCTTGTGATAAAGGTCGAAGGCATGCTGTTTGTTCAATAAGTTCTGCATTTTCCAATGAGGCAGAAAAATTCAATGCAAATTCCAATATTTGGTCACGTGCACTTCGCGTAATGCCTGTGTCGAATCCTGCATCTTCCTCTGTTGTTCCAGCAACGATAACCTCAGGATTTTTTGCAACACAGTAATTACCGTCATAATTAAATCCATACATCTGAACAGGGTTTTTAGGTCGTAATTTGAGTATTTGGCCTTTGAGTGGTTGCACTGGTATTGGTTGTGAGATATTACCTTCCAACATTTTAGACCATGGCCCCATCGCGATAAGTACAGTATCGGCTTCTATTCTTTGTGAGCCAACTTCGACAGCTTGAATTTGTTGATCTTCATAAATAAGTTTTGTCACCTCTCCACTTTTTACAGTTCCTCCCATTCGTTCAGTTGCAGTATATAGAGCCAATGTATATCGGTAGGCATCTACAGAAGCACTTCCAGGCAAAACTGCCGCACCTAAAACTTGTTCACCATCGATCCAATTTGTTGTTTTTTGAAGAATATCTGAATCTAGCCATTCTGCTTCGCGCTGTGACTTTTGATATTCATCTATAAGATGCTCTAGATTTTGTTTTTCTTCTAGGTTGGTAGCAATATGTGCTCGTGATGAAAATGCAAAATCGTAATCAAATCCTGCTTCTTCAGGAAGAATTTTTGACAATTCGACATGCATTGCAAATCCAAGTTTTTGTAATTCATATAACGGTGTACGATTTGTAACGGATGGTCGTGACAATAGTCCTGCAGCACCACCTGATGCACCTGCTGCTATTCCATCTTTTTCTATTATGGTTACCTGGGCTCCAGCTTTTGCCAAATGATAAGCTGTCGATCCTCCTATAACCCCTCCTCCGCATATAATTATGTTTTTAGTCATTTTGCAGATTCTCCGATAATCCGAATACTTGCCAGCCAGGTCGAATTGAACCTACCTCTCCATGATCAAGTACCAGTCCTGACCCTGGGTTACTATTCAGTGCCTTTGAAATTGCCCATTTGGATAATCCTTGAACTGATTCCATTGATTCCATTTCTTCGAGTGAGAAAAAACCTGCATCTGCAATCTCATCTCCATCGTAGGCAGGTTCGCCACTCACTAAATTCAATCTAAACACGACATACATATTGGTACTTGGTCCACCAGCTCCTCCACCGATTGAATGTCGAAAAGCTAGAACATCACTTACCTTTGCGACAATACCGGCTTCTTCTTCTATTTCACGTTCAACGGCAAGTGAAATATTTTCATCATGTTCTGCGTATCCACCTGGTATTTGCCATGATCCAGCAAATGGATTCCAACCACGTTGAACTAACAAAGCACGATTTGCATCGGCATCTTCACGAATGACAACACCAGCACAACCAATCGAAAAATCACCAAAATGTATAAAACCACATGAAGGATCTGGGCATGCTATCCTATCTCGTCCGCCGTCGAATTTAGTTGTTAGCGTAGATGCACATCGTGGACAGTATGTCATTGCTGGCATAGTTTTTACCTTTCGTTATGGTCGATATGGTACAGGATTTGGTCCTGTTTGCGTTTTTAATATATTTTGTGCGTCATGAACGAATTCGACAATCACTGGTCGTGTATCACGGGGATCGATTACATCTTGCCCAGTATTTTCAGCTGTTCGAAATGGAGATGCCATTGCTTGTAATCGTGCTTCGATTTCTGCAAGTTTTTCTTCAGGATTATCTGATTCTTCGATTTCTCTTCTGTATGCTGCAGAAACACCTCCTTCAATGTGCATAGATCCCCATCGTGCAGATGGCCAAACATACCTGCGAAACAATCCACTAGGACGTTGCTGACATTGACCAGCAACACCATATAATTGTCCCATGACAATAGTGAGCCAGGGTGTACGACTCTCACATGTTGCAATTACAAGACGGGCACCTGCACGCTCAATTCCCTTTTTCTCTGATTCAAGTCCCACCATGAAGCCAGGTTCATCTGCAAAAGAAATGATCGGTAAATGAAATGTGTCGCACAATTGAATGAAGCGAATCACCTTGTCGCCTGCAGCGACATCTGTAGTACCACCCATAACCGCTGTATTGTTTGCCATTACTCCGACAGGATATCCATCGATACGCGCCAATCCCGTGATTCTTGATTTTGCATAATGTGGAGCAATTTCAAAAAATGAATCAGTGTCCACTACATGATCTATAACTTTATGAGCATCATAAGGACGACGTGTGTCTCTTGGCACTATAGATAATAACTCTTCATCACAACGATTTGGATCATCATGTGGTTCTGTTCGCTCTGGAATGTCCCAAACATTCTGAGGCAAATAACTTAAAAATTGTCGGATTTGCTCAAATGCATCTTCTTCAGATTCAGCTAGATTGTCGACCACTCCACTTTGATAAACGTGTATTTGTTCTCCACCTAGATCTTCTTTTGTAATGTCATATCCCAATGCAGCTTTTACTACAGGTGGGCCACCTGGGAATAATTGGCTAATTTCCTTCACCATGATATTGAAGTGTGCGATACATGCATTAACTGCAGGCAAACCAGCGACTGAACCCAATACTGCAGAAACAACTGGCACTACTTGAAGTAATTTCACATCAAATTGAGTAAACGTATTACCGTCAGGAACGTAAGTTCGACCTAGTGTTTCAAATCCACGTACACTTCCACCGGCTGCATCTAATAATCTTATATAGGGTAAACGCGATTCTAATGCTCTCTCTGTCGCACGAGGTTCTGCCCCCAATCCTGTACTGCTAGAGCCTCCTGAACCACCTCTTACAGTAAAATCTCCTGCATTAACAATTACTCGCCTACCATTGATTGAACAAAATCCTTCAACTGAACCTTTGGGAATAAACGAACTCAATGTTGCATTGTCGTATGTTGCAGTACCTGTTAATCCGGCAAATTCTCTAAATGAATTGACATCACAAAATTCATCAATTCTTTCACGAGCTGTTAATTTCCCTCGTCGTTTTTGTTCAGCTATGCCTCTTTCACCACCCATTTGTTGTGCTAAAGACTTACGATATTTGAGTTCATTTACTTCGGGTTCCCAAGTCATAGTGTTACCTCTATTGCTATTTACAGAACTTACGCGATTGAAAGCTGACTGACTAGTTGATTATTATTTTCTGATTATCACTAAATCCACGATAGAATGTAATAGTTGGGGGGAAATATGTTGTTAAGCAATCATCCACGTATTTTAACAGTTGTTTTAATTCTAATAGTTCTGGGAAGTGTTGGGATTTGGCAATCTCCACTGTTTAATGAACCTCCACCTCCTGTAACTATCGAAGAAGCTACTGCACAACTTCAACAAAACAACTCTCAAGCACCTCAAATAATCACTAACCCACTCGCTACAGAAACGCCAGTTGTTGTGCAGACAGAAAATAATACTAATGATGTTGATCCGCAAGGTGAATGGATAATTTCCACAACAGACACATCTTTTGCTGGCTATCGAATAGGTGAAGAATTATTAAATATCGGAACAACCACAGCTGTAGGAAGGACAAATTTAATTTCTGGTTCTTTGATGTTCGACGGTAATTCTATTTTGGATACCTATATTGAAGTTGATCTAACAACTTTAAAGAGTGATGAATCTCGACGTGATCGTGCTTTACAGACGCGTGGATTAGAAACAAATACTTATCCGATTGCAACTTTTACTCTAACCGAACCTATATCAATAACTTCTTTGCCAGAAAACAATCAACCTGTAAGCACAGATGCTAATGGAACTTTAAACTTGCATGGAGTATCTAAAGATGTGGTTATCAATCTTACCGGTACTTATATCGATGATGCTGTAGTCGTTGTTGGAAGTGCACCTATACTGCTAACTGATTACAATATTGAAGCGCCTTTAGGGCGCCGTGTGCTTTCTATAGAAGATGAAGGTGTAATCGAATTTCAGGTTGTGTTCCGAAAAAAATAATTCTGTGCAGGCGTTATGCTACGTAAATTTTTCCCGGATGTATATGAAGGCTGGATAGTTGTAGGCTGTGCAGGTTGCATAGTTATGGCATTAGGTGCGATCTTTTTCTACGGATTCGGAACTATTTATAATGAAGTTCGTACTGAGTTTGGATGGGATAATGCTGATACCGCACTTGCTTTTTCATTAAGAAATGAAGTAGGCGGTATGGGTGCAGTTCTTGTTGGAATTGCGATCGATAGAATCGGTGCACGTATTGTATTGTTTGTAGGCATTTTAATGACCGCATCAGGGGTCTTCATAATGTCCTACATGTCCGAAATTTGGCATTTTTACGTGATAATGATCTATATAGCACTAGGATCTAGTGCGGCTGCAGGTCAAGTTGGTCTTACTGCAATAGCAACTTGGTTTCGTGATAAACGTACATTTGCAATGTCTATTATGACTTTAGGTGGTGGGATTGGTGGACTTTTTGTAGTAATTATTGCATGGATAGTCGAATTTGCTGGTTGGCGGGATGCACTACGTGTACTCGCATTATTCATGTTCATTTTGGGTTTTTCATTGGCAGGTAATGTCCGTACCCGTCCACAAAATCATCACCAACCATTAGATGGTAAAAAAAACGACACACTCCAAAATTCGACTGATAATTTGCCTGAACCTATTGATACAGGTGTTTCTGTAAAAGAGGCATTAAGAAGTCGCGCATTTATATTTTTATCGATTGCATTGATGGGCAGTTCTTTTGGTTTTGTGGCTATTGTTGTGCATCAAATACCTTATTTTGAAACACAATTAGGTATGTCGAAATCGATGGCTGGTAGCACAATCGCGATATTTACAACCTTTTCAATTATTGGTCGTTTTGGATTTGGTTGGATGGCAGACAAAACATCAAAACAATTCATGTTAATGATCGCTATCCTTTTACTTGCAAGTGGGTTGATTATACTTGGTTTTTCACAGAATTTTTGGATTGCGTTGCTTGGAATTATTGTTGCTGCACCAGGATTCGGTGGCACAATACCACTCGCTCCTTCTATGACGGCAGATTATTTTGGTACAAAATATTTCGGTACTATTAATGGGTTATTGCGATTCGTATCTACTACTGGATCGGCAACCGGCCCGTGGGTTGTGGGGAAGTTAGTTGACATAAATGGTGACTATGTAATTGGATGGTTTGTCTCTGCAGCTGTTGTTCTAATATTAGGTGTACCAAGCATATTGATGTTAGGGAGACATTCGACATTACAACCGAATCAATTAACGAATACTACATAAGTAAAATCTTTCAATGTGTCTTGGACTCCTTTATGATAGTGATATGGAAGTTCTCTTCATGTAAGTAGGTAATCTATGAATGGACCTCTCACTGGGATAAAAATATTAGATTTTACTCGATTTCAAAATGGACCACATGCAACTGTAATGTTGTCTGATATGGGTGCTGAAATAATCAAAATTGAACGCCCAGGAGAAGGCGATCCAGGCCGAGCTTTAGGCCGTGATGAAGATGGATTTTGTGCATATTTTGAAGCATTAGATCGTGGCAAAAAATCTATGACCATCGATCTTGCTAAAGAAGAAGGTGCAACAATCATACGTAACCTTTTAGAAGAGGTAGATGTATTAACTGAAAACTTCCGTCCAGGACTTTTAGATAGTTTAGGCTTTGGATATGAAGCTGTTCGCAAAATCAACCCGCAATTAATCTATGCAGTTAATAGTGGGTTCGGTCCAGAAGGTGACTGGGCACCCCGAGGATCGTTTGACATTGTAACTCAAGGAATGACTGGTGCAATGATAGGCCAAGCAGGGGGGCCAGGAAACACTCCAATTCAAATACCGTGGGGACTTGCAGATCAAGTTGGCTCAATGATTTTTGCGTACGGAATTATGGCTGCTATTGTAGCTAGAGAGCGCTATGGAGTCGGTCAGAAACTTGACACTTCCCAAATGGGTGCGATGACTACATTACAAACTCTAAGCATTCAGCGATATTTACATTCGAATTATGAACCCACTAGTAAAAAACTTAATCCAGTTTTTCATTCTTACGTAGATTCTGAAGGTAATTGGTTAACGATAGGAGTACTTACTCCTAAGCATTGGCCCTTACTTTGTAAAGCAATAAACAGAAACGATTTGATCACGAATGAAAAGAGTGCAGATCCTTTTGCTCGAATGACGAATGCAGTATGGTTGCAAAAAGAATTAGCTGAAAGTTTCGTAAAAAATACACGTCAATACTGGCTGGAGGAATTAGTCAAACTGGATGTACCTTGCGGTCCTGTATATAGCTATTCTGAAGTTGCTGAAGAAAGTCAATTTTGGCGTAATGGTTACTTGACGAATCTAGAGCATCCCAATTTTCCAGAACACCGAACAGTAGGGTCTCCAATTCAATTGAGTGCTACTCCCACTGAATTGCAAGGACCTGCCCCGGAACTAGGCCAACACACTGAAGAAATTTTACTTAGACTTGGATATAATTGGGAACAAATCACAGAACTACGTGATGCACGAGTTATCTAATTTATTAGACAAAGAGCAAGAATAGTTACACAATCAATGTATAAGTAATAAGTAATTCCATATTTTTTTATTTAAGAGGCTCCCCATGCTAGCTATTTTGCACCCTAATATTGATGAATCAAGTGATGAATACAAACTTACCTGGGACACACTTCAACGCTTACCAGGTATTGATTTAAGAATTCATACTATTCAAGGAAAAGAACAAAAACTTACTGAAATTTACCTGTTGGGAAATACTCAGACTGTAGATATTGAACTAGTAAATTCGTTACCTGCTGTTGAAAGAGTTGTTCGTATTTCGGATGAATACAGAGTACTTGGACGTCATGCTGATACCAAAAGACAGACAGGATTTTCTTACAACGGAATAGAATTTAATCAAGAAACATTAAATGTCTTTCCAGGACTCTGTGCTGTTGATAACCCTGAAAATGTTGAAATTATGATGAAAACTCTCCAAGAATTGGGCCATACGACGACACGAATGGGTGCGTACAAACCTCGTACAAATCCTTATTCTTTTCAAGGACATGGAAAAGATTGCTTACCCTATGTTTTCGAACTGGCTGGAAAATATGGTATTAAAGTTGTTGCAATGGAAGTAATGGATAGTTCTGAAATTAATGAAATTGATGAAGCACTTGAACAAGCAGGTAACCCTACTGGCGTAATGTTACAAATTGGAACGCGGAATAGTCAAAATTTTTCATTACTGAAAGCAGCTGGACGACAGCATAAATATCCAGTTCTAGTAAAACGTGGTTTTGGAATCACACTAAATGAATCCTTAAACGCAACCGAATATCTTGCTTCTGAAGGAAACACACAGGTAGTTTTCTGTTTACGAGGTATGAAGAGTGAATTTGGGGCACCGCATCGAAACATGGTTGATTTCGGCCACGTTCCCATTATTAAGCGATTAACAAGAATGCCTGTATGTATCGATCCTTCACATTCGGTAGGTACAAGAGCAATTGCACCGGATGGAATACTCGATATAGCGCATGTTACTGCACAAGGTATTACAGCAGGAGCGAATATGGTGTTGGTTGATTTTCACCCAAATCCTGAAGAAGCACTTGTTGATGGTGCTCAAGCATTAAAATTGACAGAATTGCCTCAATATTTGGAAGATGTCACACTTGCTTGGGAAACTTATAAAAAACGCCTAGAAATATGGACCTAATTGCATACTTTAAATAGATAACAAATTGTTTTAACCACATTGTTAGTTGCAGTGATTATACGAAAACGCTATGTTCCTAGAGGAGATAATAGTGACTATAGAAACATTAAATGAACCGACATCTCGCATTGTGAATGTAGCGGGTTTGGACATCAATATTCGTGAATTTGGTGAAGGTAAACCTTTAGTAATATTACATCGCAGTACGGGATATTTAGAATGGGATGCTTTCGCTAATAAGTTATCCGAATCTTTTCATGTAATTTATCCAGATTTACCAGGATTTGGTAATTCAGAACGTCCAGATTGGGCTCGTGAAGCTCGTGATTTATCAATTGTGATGGCTGAATTATTCAAAGTTTTAGATATTAAAGATATTACCTTGGTTGGATTAGGGTTGGGAGGTTTCATAGCAGCGGAGTTAGCAACTATGAATCAGGAACGATTAGCAAACCTTGTATTGATTAGTCCTGCAGGAATTAAACCTGTCGAAGGTGAAATATTAGATCAAATGCTAATTGAACATGCTGACTATATACGCCATGGACTTGCAGATCCTTCTCATTTTGAAAATAAATTTGGTGAAGAAGTCCATCCTGACATACAAGACATATGGGAATTTAGCCGAATAATGACGGCACGAATATCCTGGAGTCCATACATGTTTAATCGAAGACTCCCGCATTTACTTAACATAATCACTGTTCCGACATTAATAATTTTTGGAAATAGTGATACTGTTATTCCGTATACAGTAGGTCAACAATTTATAGATAACTTAAGTAACGGCCAACTAGAGATAATTGATGGCGGTGGCCATCTCGTAGAATGGGAAATGCCTGATGAAATTAGTGAGTTAATTGCAGGGCATCCTCGTTAAAATTAGGAGTTTACGATGTTAATAGGACGATTTACAGAAAGACCTTACCAAGATCCTAGTTCAGGATATTTTGGTGCAACTGGTCGTAGCATCCAAGATCTTTCTATTAGTAACGCTGAATATGACCCTCAGTTAGGTTCAGAACTTTATAATCGCTATCTTGATGAACAGGTAGCAGCTGAAGAAGCTGGTTTTGATGCGATTATGCTTAATGAACACCATTCCACACCTTTTTGTATGGGAGGAACAGTAAACACTGAAGCCGCAATATTGGCCCGTATCACAGATAAAGTAAAAATAGTGATCAATGGTAATGTCCTTCCCATTTGGGACGATCCACTATGGTTAGCTGAAGAACTTGCGACCATCGATATGATTTCCAAAGGCCGACTTGTCACAGGTTGGGTTCGGGGTACTGGAAGGGAAAGTGTTGCTCATAATGCACCTCCACCATTTAACTGGGAACGTTTTCAGGAAGCACACGACTTTATTATCAAAGCATGGACTACTCCAGGGCCTTTCCGTTGGGAAGGTGAGCACTATGATTTTCGTTACGTGAACCCTTGGATGCGACCTTATCAAAATCCACATCCTCAAATAATGATTCCTGGAGTTGTTAGCAAAAATACAGTGAAATGGTCTGCTGAGCATCGTTATCCATATCTAATGCTTGCTACACGCTTAGAACCTACAAAAGCATCTTTTGATTATTACCGTGAAGTTGCACATGAATCTGGATATGAAGCTGGTCCACAACATTTAGGATATTTATTCAAAGTGCATGTTGACGAAACTGAAGAACTTGCTTATGAGACAGGCAAAAAATTCCTTGATGGACCAGGTAATATTTTCCTTGAAGGTTCTCGTGGTACAGCATCACCAGTTTTACAAAATTTGCCAGGATTAACCGATAGGAAAAACCTACTCCCAACAGGTGAAGTTGGTTTTGTGGCAGCATCACGTGGTCGAAGTGCTGCTGATGTTGCTCGCGACAATAACTCTGAAAATCCTGACTCACGTAATGTTCGCGCTGCTCAAACTCAGGCAACATTAGCTGATTATGATACACAGCTTGAAAATTATACGATTATTTCGGGTACTCCTAAAACGGTTATACCTAAAATTCGTCACGTACTTGAGACATTACGTCCTGGGACTATTTTCTTCTGGGATGGTGATGGTGCGATGACGCATGATGATTCGATGCGTAGCCTTCGTTTGATGGGCTCAGATGTTATTCCAGCGGTAAAAGAAATGGCTAAAGAGCTTGATCTCCCTGGATCATTTGAAATTGATACTCAAACTAATGAACCTTATAATCCTGCACCTGCTGTAGCCGAAGTCGCAGGTGGAGGTGGAGGTGCCTAGAAGTAATATCTCTACTTTAATTATGTATACATTACATAATTAAAGAATGATCACTCATGGAAAAATTTGATGTGATTGTAATTGGTGGGGGACCTGCAGGATCTACTGCAGCAACACTTATTGCACGCCAGGGTAAGTCAGTAATTTTAGTCGAAAAAGACTATTTTCCACGTGATCATATCGGAGAATCATTATTACCGGCGAGTTTACCGATTTTAGAAACACTCGGTGTGCATGATGAAATCAAGGCAGCTGGTTTTCTAAAAAAATTTGGCGCCACTATGGTATGGGGGGCCTCATCTGATCCTTGGAGCTGGTATTTTTCAGAAACAAACCGAAAATATACACATTCGTATCAAGTCGTCCGATCAACCTTCGACCAAATTTTATTGAATAACTCTATTAAAGCTGGTGTAGATGTTCGAGAAGGCCATCAAGTCACAAAAATACATCATGAAAACAATCATATATCTGGTATTGAAATTAAAACACCAGACAACATAACAATTGATTTAGCAGCACAAATTACAATCGATGCCAGTGGGCAATCGGCAATAATTGCGCGCAATATGAATTTATTAGAGTGGGATCATTTTTTCCAAAATCTAGCAGTCTACGGTTATTTTAATAATGCTAAACGATTAAATAAACCAGATGAGAATAACATTTTTATCGAAGCTCATTCTGAAGGATGGAATTGGTTGATTCCATTACATAATGGAAGTGTTAGCGTTGGCGTTGTAGTTGATTCTGGTAAAGCAGCAGAACATGTTCATGGAGCAAACTTAGAAGCATTTCTTAATAAATATATTGCATACTCCCCTCACATTGCAGATCTTCTTTCAAATGCAACATTGAATACAAAGCCCCAAGCTGTTCGTGATTGGTCATATGCGGCAGATTCATTTATTGGTGATGGATATATATTGGCTGGTGATGCTGCATGCTTTATCGATCCTTTGTTTTCATCAGGAGTGCATTTGGCAATGAATGCAGGAGTACTAGCTTCTGCGTACGTCAACACTCTGTTTTCAGACAGTGCATTAGCATTGGAATCTCGTGCAATTTATACAAAATTATACCGACAACAATATGAGCATTTTCGTGAATTAGCGAAATTATTTTATTCATCGAATCGCACAACAAATTCTTATTTCTGGGAAACACGTAAACTTACACCTGAGGCATTCGATCTTCCAGCACGAACTGCTTTTATTAATGCAGTAGCAGGACAACCTGCACAAGGATATGAACGTGTTGTTATAGAGCAAGGCGAAGCACCTGATTTTGTGATGACTGCCATTAAGGAAGTCGAAGATAGTCGTAGTCAACGACAATTAGAAATCGAAACATCTATGCAAAATTTCAGTAATTATATTCCAAAATTAGATACTAAAGTTGCTTTGAAAAATGAACCTATATTGAGTGATGATAAATTTATTAAAAACTATGTTGTTTATACAGAAAATCGAACTATTGGTTATCCTGTAAGTAATTTGATTGCTGCATCCTTCCCTTTTATTAATGGTAAAGATTCAGTTCAATTGATTGTCCAAAAAATTAGTAACGAGTATGACATCGATCAAAATACTATTTTTCCCGCTATTACAGATGCTTTTAAGATTATGTATATTGATGGAATTATTGAAAGTTTTATTTTATAAAGTATTGTAATTACCAATTAGCTCAGGAGGCCATATGTCTGAATACGAAACATTAATTGTGGAAAAAGAACGTGGCCGAGCTCGAATTACTTTAAATAGGCCTGAAAAACTTAACGCACTTTCAAAAACACTTCAACGTGAATTACGTGAAGCACTTTGGGATGCCGATGCGGATCAAAGTGTACATGTTGTTATTTTAAGGGGCGCGGGTAGATCTTTTTGTGCAGGATATGATCTTACTCCAGAACGTGATTTAGCAGGTGAAACACATGATTCATCAGATCAATATGCAAAAATTTATAGATCTGATCCTTATGCAGATAGATCAAAAACTTCGTATCGTAATGCACAATTAGCAGGAACAAATTCTTCTTTTGATGATGACTCATGGCGTCTTGAAGAAGCACAAAGAGATCGTATGACTATTTTTGATATGCATAAACCTGTTATTGGACAAGTACATGGATATTGTGTAGCTGGTGGAACGGACCTCGTACTATTATGTGACCTAGTCATTGCTGCTGATGATGCACAAATCGGATTTCCACCTGTCCGTGCAATGGGTGGTCCGCCAGCTCATATGTGGACTTATCTTGTCGGACCACAATGGGCAAAATATATGTTACTCACGGGTGAATTTTTATCAGGACAACAAGCTGCACAAATAGGTTTGGTATTGAAATCTACTCCATATGATCAACTTGAAGAAACTGTGGAGGAGATTGCTGATCGAATGGCAATGATACATCCTGACTTTCTAACTGGTAACAAAAGATCTGTGAACCTTGCCTTAGAATTGCAAGGTGCGCGTACTATGCAACGTATTGCAGCTGAAATGGACGCACGTATGCATACATCTGTTGGTATGGATGATTGGCGTACTCGCAATAGTGAACAAGGCTTGAAAGAGGCCTTGGCCTGGAGAGATGGACGTTTCAGAGATTTAAACCAGCGTCGTGAATGGCAACAGGAAAATTGGGAAGAAGGACCTCGAGGTAGTAGTTAACCTCGAGGTAATCCTAATCCACGTGTGGCTATAATATTTCGCTGAATTTCAGAAGTACCAGCGGCGATTGTTGACGGAACTGAACGCACATAATTTTGTGTAAAAATTCCATCTAATGGTGCATAGTCATTAGGTGGATCGTTGTAAGTGTTCCGATCGTCATCATCATGTCCCCAGAATTGTGAGTACATCCCTAACACTTGAGTTCCAGTGCGTGCAATATTTTGGTTTAGCTCTGAATTAAACAATTTGGAAGTCGATGCTTCGTAATTGGGTATTTGCCCTGCAGATTGCATAGAAATAATCCTAAAACTGAAATTAAACTGAACTTCAGTACGAATGTAGCAGTCTGCAACTTGGTGACGTAGACCAGCTGATTCATTTAATCGATTTCGTTCACTACCTTCATCCGAATGAACATAATTGATTAATTTTTCAATGGATTTACGACTTGAAATAGCCCCAGTGATATTAGAGCGTTCGAAATCTAATAATGTAGCACCGACGTACCAACCTCTATGAACTTCTCCCACTACATTAGATGCAGGCACACGGACATCTTCAAAAAATGTTTCATTAAAATGGTGGTGACCACTCATATCGATAAGGGGGCGAATAGACAAACCCGGGATTCCCATTTGCATCAAAAGAAATGAAATACCTCGATGTTTTGGAGCTTCAGGGTCAGTCCTTGTCAAGACGTACAGCCAATCAGCATATTGGGCTCCACTAGTCCAAATTTTCTGACCGTTTACGACGTAATCATCTCCATCACGTACAGCTCGAGTTTGGAGTGATGCAAGGTCAGAACCTGATCCTGGTTCCGAATAACCTTGTTGCCAATTGACTTCTCCAGATAAAATTTTTGGTAGATGTTCAGCTTTTTGTTCATCAGTACCATGGACAATCAATGTCGGTCCTAGCTGACTTACACCTTGACCTCCAACAGAGGGTGCGTCTGCAAGAGTCATTTCTTGTTTGAAAATGAATTGTTCAACAGGTGATAGTCCGGCTCCACCATATTCACTTGGCCAATGAGGTGCGACCCAACCACGCTCTGCAAGAACGCCTTGCCAATCAACAGCACGTTGCCGTATTGCAGGATCATCTGACTTACGGTCTTGTACCCAATCACCACCTTTTTCTTTATAAGCTTCGGGTAAACCGTTTTCGATTACATCTTTTACTTGACTGCGAAATGCTGCTTGTTCGGGGTTGTCTTGCCAATCCATATCGTATCCTTCTGAAAAATCTATTTTCAATTGATAATAATCTACCACATATTACATCAAATTATTGTTATTTATATCTACGAGACAATGTTAGGAGAATTAAAGGAAAAGTCAAAATTCCAATAATTCCAATAACAATCACGACAAGAGGATCAATTTGGAAAAAGTCATCGATTGCATTGTGTATCCATTCAGCTAGTGTTGGATCAATACCTTCATCATGATGGAGTAGATAATTAAATAATTGCATAGTTAAGTAGATATTTCATTTGCAAGTTCGGGGTCAATTTTTTGTACATACCGTACGGACACTGCTTTTTCATGTATCGACCATGCAACGAAAGCAGCCACAAAAAGTAGTAAAGCACTTCCCAGATAAACCACATCGTATGATTGCCATCGATCGAATGCCATACCATATATCAGTACTGCAGCTGCTCCTCCTAATTGATGTGCCATTAATATTATCGACCCCAATGTGCCCATTGTTTTAATGCCATAGACATCTGCAGTTAATGCTGTTGTCAGTGGTACAGTTGCTAACCACGACGCACCTCCGATTATTGCGAAAGTCCATAGTCCAATTGAACCGGGAAAAATTACAAGTGTGATGAATGCTATTCCACGAACGAAATATACGAATGAAAGTAAGTTTTTTCGTTGCATGCGATCCGAAATGGGCCCTGCCATCAGTACTCCAATAGCATTAATTCCACTCAACAAACCAAAGCCCCATGCTGCTGTACTGGGTGAAATGCCTTCTGAACCTGCCCAGTAGATGAAATGAACTGCAATTGATTGTGTAGTGATTCCACAAACTATATACGCTCCTGCTATTTGCCAAAGTGGCCATGTACGTAAAGATTTTTGCCATCTTGTTGCTGCTAAGGGGCTTTCCAAGGTTTTTCTCGTGCTTGAATTTTCATCATCTGGCAATTCTTCTCCATCAGGTTGTAAGTTCATTGAAGAAGGATCGTCGGACACGATAAACCATGTGAGAGGTAGTGCTACAACAAGTGTAAAAATTCCTGAAATTACCCATGCAGTCTGCCAACTGAATTCAATCATAATGTAGGTAAGTAATGGAACTAAAATTAAACCTCCTATAGAACCACCTAAAATAACTACTGACATGGCTGAACCACGTTTCTTTTGAAACCAACGTGCAACAATAGTCCCTGTAATTGATGGTCCTAAACCTGACCGAACTGAACAAATAACAACTCCAAAAACAGCGAGTAACATCCAAACATTACTGACAAAAGCCATAGCAATAAATGCAAATCCCATAATTGTCGTGGAAAGTAAAACAATGCGTCTTCCTCCCCATTTATCAGCACTCATTCCTACAATGGGTAATGTTATGCCATTTAATAACGCACCAATTGAAGCTGCTAAAGATATCTGACCTACACTCACACCCCATTCAACTTCCCAAGTCCTTACAAAAACACCAAAAGCTTGCCCCACACCTACTACTAGAAAGGCACTAAAAAACATTGCAGATACGACGTACCATCCATAAAAGAATTTGGGTGAGTCAGGTTTGCTTTGCATATATAGTTATACCTTCTTTAGAAAAGAGGTCCACCTTCATCAATGACCGTTCCATTTAAAGCAATTTGAGTAGGACGTTCTTCACAATAAATTTCAGATTCGCATTTATTAAATGAAAACACAGGTTGTTCGCTGGAAGTATCTTTTTCAAAATGAATATGCCAAGTACCTGTAATATTATTTTTACGACCTTTTGCTATTTCAGATTGCAAAATTTCAATTAAACTTTCAATTTCTTTAGTACCCATGTATGCCTACCTATCAATATTGTCGTGAGTATATTTTCCAATTTATAAAAACTATTTCTACTGTACCTCTTTCATACAATATACTTGTATCTGGAGGAAAGAAGTGAGTGTAGAAGAAAAATACAGTAGAGGTAATTATTTCGAAGATCTATTCATTGGTCGGGAAATGATTCATGCTACACCGAGAACAATTACTGAAGGTGATCAATCTTTTTATATTGCTTTGACATCGTCAATGTATCCTTTGTTTTGTAATGCAGAATTCGCTCGATCGATTGGTTTTAAACGTGAACTAATAAATGATTTACTGACTTTTCATATAGTATTTGGAAATTCAGTACCAGATATATCTTTGAATGCTATTGCTAATTTAGGTTATGGCGACATGAAATTTGGTATACCGGTCTATCCAGGAGATACTATTACAACTACAAGTACAGTTATTGGACAAAAAGAATCGAGTGCAGGTGACACAGGTGTTACCTGGGTCCATACAAAAGGTATTAATCAACATAATCAAGAAGTTTTATCATTTGTGCGCTGGGTACTGATGAATAAAAAAGATCCGCAAATTATTACATCAATTGATTCTGTTCCTGAAGTTATTGAATCTGTCCCGTCAGAACAGTTGTATATACCTGAAGAATTAGATCTATCCGGATTTAATTCGATTTTCACAGGTGGACAATGGTTTTGGGAAGATTATGAAATAGGTGAGCGTGTACATCATGTTGAAGGTGTTGCAATTGAAGAAGCAGAGAGTCAGATGGCCGCTCGACTTTATCAAAATACGGCACGGGCACATTTTAA
>Ga0114932_10001597_pt1 | contig 25428 bp, 17 predicted proteins | sample 2SBtaG_2_FD_87286 | JGI IMG/M metagenome (GOLD analysis project Ga0114932, IMG submission 87286) | Deep subsurface microbial communities from Kolumbo volcano to uncover new lineages of life (NeLLi) - 2SBTROV12_ACTIVE470 metaG | ecosystem: Environmental > Aquatic > Marine > Volcanic ...
ATCAAGGATGGTCCTGAATTTACCTTTGCTCAAATGGCAAAAATGGAGCCCTGCTCTGAACTAAAAATTTACGCTAACCATAATGAGCCTGGTTGCTATTCATTCAAGAGCTTGACTCCTATTTTTCAACAAACAACAAGCACCGTTGCATTATTAGATAAAAATAAGCAGCGTGTTAACGAATATCACTTTGCATAACTCCCTTAGCTTCATAGTGATTTGGGGGGGCGTTAGCCCCCTTTTTTTTAAAATGATATGATGCTGGCTTAAAATAACAATAGAGCTCAGGGATATGATTTTATATACACTTTCAACCATTCTACTGATTGTACTGGGTATGCTCACTTTTGTGCCTAAGTACCAAGATGCCATCAACCGCTTTTCTACAGGTATTAACTTTTTCCTTACCTTAATTGCAACATTATTTGGTGTACTATTAGCTATGGCATTTGCCAACATAGAAGAGGAACAAAAAGAAAAAGAACACGTCATTAAGCTCATGCAAGCAACCATCGCCGCCATTGAGAGTTCTTATGATTACTCTGAAGATCTGTATGAGTTTTACTTAAATCTGCCAAAGGAAGATAAAACACGTGCACACTTTTTTGATAAAAACCCGTTACCATTTCCTGATTACCTCAACACGTTTATGAGGCAAAGTCTGGTAAACAGAACACTTTCAGAAGAAACACTGATAGACTTAAACGAGTATAAGTTTAATTTACAGAAAACCAGCAATGTCAATCAACCGCAAATTTATCTTGTGTTATTAACGTATACGATTGAAACATTGCGTCTAGAAATTGACTATCAAAAAGGTGAGAAGACACTGCCGGAATTAGAACAAGCTATAGTCAATAACGATAGAAAATTTAATTTAGCTTTGGACAAATTAAAGAGTTCTAACCTTTAAACTGTTTTCACCCATTTAAAAATTAGCAAAGCGAGTAGTCAACACTCGCCTAAATTTTAGTTTTGTTTCTCGTTTCTCAAGAACCCTAACTAATGATTTCAAATTCAATGTGGCATTGCTCTTGTTCAGATAGCAAGGTTTTAAGACGCTCAGCAATGTCTTCGGCATTATCATTCAAGAAAAAGTCAAAGCCAGCCCCATTCCCATCAATGATAATAGAAAGCCCTTCATCAATTGCTGTGACTTTTGAAATGCGTTTAATCTCGATACTTTGACTGTTCTCAGTACCGAGAAGAGTATGCAATGATTTATTCTTTATTTTTAACACACCGCCGTCACGACGGATCTGTTTGGTTAAGGCGTTATCTTGTTTATACTTAGGGTGAAATCGATAACATTGACCTGCTAACACAATCGCCATGCAAATGACGAGATAATCAGGTAACACTCGCTCTTCGATACTAAAATGTCCTATCAAAAGTAAGCCAGTCAAACTGAGTACCAGCCCCATTAGTGCTTTATCTGACACTCTTAATTCTGATATTTTCAAAATAATCCCCTCGCTTATTTTTATATACACGGTATCCGATGGTGTTTTAGTGTGCAAGTAACGAATGCAAAACACAGTAAAAAAGCATCGAAGCCTTTAATTAACAACGCAGTGTTTTAACCAAAAGCAAAGATGCTTCGAGTAGGAGTCTTCAATACGCAAATGCACCAAAGCCTGTTTCAAGGGAAATTTAGATAAAAAGTTTTACTTATTTAATTAAAAGTAAACTCCAGCACATCAAAACACGCACCTAACGTGTGGTAGTCACATTTAGCACCCGCTTCACTCTTTTGATTACTGTATTTTTGATTCGCACCTGTCAATACTCTGAACCAAGCACCGAAATCGTGATCTACAAAGTGCTGCCAACAATAATTCCAAAGCGCGCTGTATTGTTCTAGGTATTGTGGCTGTTTAGTCTCAGCAAACAACATGGCTGCAGCAGCAAAGCTTTCGGCTTGTACCCAGAAGTATTTATCGCTATCACAGGTTTGGTAGTCAGTATCAAAGCCATACACTAAACCACCGTGGAAGGTATCCCATGCCTTGCTATATGCAATATCAAATAGGTACTGTGCTTTTTCAACAAACTCAGGTCGCGCTTCAAAGGTATTAAGTTGCATCAGTAATTTAGCCCATTCTGTTTGGTGACCTGGTTGAAAACCCCAAGGGCGATACAAGTTTTTTGGGTCGCCTTTGTTGTATTCAAGATCTGGCACTAACTCTGACGTAAAGTGCTCATATACTAGGCCTAAACTTTGCGCTGAAAGCTCAAAACAAAAACGATTGGCTAGATGCTGTGCTTTTTCAAGATAAATAGGAGATTGAGTCGCATCATAGGCTGCGATTAACGCTTCACAAATATGCATATTTGCATTTTGACCGCGGTAGTCACATAAGCTGCCATCATCGTAAATGGTATCGGCATAGATACCCTCTTCAACTTGCCAAAATCGCGATTCCAGCAAGTCGAATGTTTCACTAATTTTAATATCAGAGTCAATTACACCCGCTTTATAACAATGAGCGTAACTCAGCAATACAAACGCATAACCATAAGCTTGCTGAGTCATGTCTTGCGGCTGGTTGTTTTGCAAAGTCCACGCATAAGCTTTAGATGATTCACGCCAATGCTGTTGCTCTACATAGTCCAAACCATGCTTTGCAATGACTAAGTAATCGTCGTTGTTTAACAGCTTTGCAGCACGACAAAAGTTAACAACCATACGTGTGCTACTAACAAGCTGGCGAAACCCATTATTAAATGTTGTGCCATCGTCTAAGTAGTTTTGAAAATAACCACCAAGCTCATTGTCGACACAACGGCCTTTATAAAAATCGACGATTGATTGGCTGTGCGTTGTTAAAAATTCTGAGGTATAAAAATTCACGTGTTTTTCTCTAAAAAGGCAGCATCGTAAGTGCCACTAAATTGTTTGTGAAATAAGTCGCTGACTTGTATGAAGCTTGGTAGTGCAGGGAAAGCACCTTGTGTCGACACGGCGATTGCACCTGCGCAACTAGCAAAAGCCACAGCACTTTGAATTTGTGCTTCGCTTAAAAGTAAGCTTTCAAGATAGATAGTTTCGCTAAGCAAATATAAAATCGCACCAATAAAGCCATCACCGCCGGCTGTAGTATCAATGACTTGCGTTTTAGCAGGGCTTACAAAACCGCGGAACTGTTTACTCACATACTCAATCTCATCACCGCCATTGGTGATCAAAATAAGCTTACAATTTGCAGCTAAACAATCAGATAAGTACTGTTCAGAATGACCTTGAGATAACAACTCAAACTCTTCTTTGGCAAACTTGACGACATCAGCTTGTTTCACCACTTGGTTCACCAACGCAATATCGATGTGTTGATCTTTCCAAAGGTTGGCGCGCAAATTCACATCAAAACAGACCTGTAAGTTAAGCGCTTTTGCTTGTTCAAGCACTGTTTGCGTCGTTGCCACAGCGCCTAACTCAGTCAACGTATTACTGCACAAATGTAGTAGGCTGTTCTTTGCAAACCAGGCCTTGTTTACTTGTTCAGGCTCGAGTAAAAGGTCAGCGCTGTCTTTTCGCATAAATGTAAAGCTTCTGTCACCGCTTGCGTCTAAATGCACAAAAGCCAGAGGTGTGGGTGCAGTCTCGTGTCTTAACGTAAACTGCGTATCTACACCATAATGAGCAAGACTGTGAATTAAATACTCACCAAACGGATCGCTCCCCACTTGTCCGGCAAATTGCGCCCGCCCACCGAGTTTGGCCAAAGCCACCGCAGCATTGGCAGGCGCCCCACCGGGAAATTGTCGATAATCGTTAATGTTTAAACCATCTTGTTGTTGGCTTTGAAACTGCAAAAAGTCGATCAGCGCTTCGCCATAACATAACACCCCACTCATGCAGCACTCACCTCTTGCGTTCGACCTCTATACTGGCTCATAGCAAAAAATATAATGTAGACATAAGCGAATACCGGCACTAAGAAACTCACTTGTACTGAGAACTTATCAGCGACAACCGCTTGAAGTAGAGGGAAAACAGCACCGCCAACTATTGCTTGACATAGTAAGCCCGAGCCCTTTGCTGTTAGTTGACCAAGACCACGAATTGCTAAACTGAAAATCGTTGGGAACATGATTGAGTTGAAGAAACCAACCGCTAATACGCTCCACATTGCTAACTTGCCGGAACTAAATACAGTGAGCATCAATAGCACCGCGGCCATGACAGCATTTAAGGCTAATACCAAGCTTGGTGCATATTTACGCATCAAAATTGAGCCGATAAATCGACCTATCATCGCGCCGCCCCAGTAGTAAGCCACCATATTGCCCGCTTGTTTTGCCGTCAAACCGCCAATTTCAGGGCGTTCGAAGTAATTCACTAAGAATCCACCAATAGAGACCTCAGCACCCACATATAAGAAAATACCCAGCGCCCCCATAACAAGGTGCTTTTGCTGCCAAATTGAATCGCTCACTTCAACGTCTTTTTGCTGTTCAAAATTCAGCTTAGGCAGTTCGATAAATTTGAACGAACAAGCCACTGTGATGGCTGCCAGTGCGATTAAAAAATAAGGCAGTTGAACTTGCTCTGCACCGGTACTGTTGCTGGTTGCCGAAAGAATAAAAAACGTACCAAACAATGGCCCAGCCGTATGACCCAATGAATTAATCGCCTGTGCCAAATTCAAGCGACTGGCCGCATGCTCTGGCTCGCCTAAGCAATTAACATAAGGGTTTGCAGATACTTGCAACACGGTAATACCGCCTGCAAGTACAAATAGTGCGCCTAAGAATAACGCATACTCTTTCACGCTTGCTGCTGGAATAAACAGCAAGCAGCCCAGAGCTAAAGTCAATAAGCCAATAAACACGCCATTGCGATATCCAAACTTAGCCACCACGCGACCAGCTAATGGCGACACTAAAAAGTAAGCACCGAAGAAACAGAACTGCACCAACATAGCTTGGGTATAGCTAAGTGAAAATTCTGCTTTCAAGAATGGGATCAAAATGTCGTTTAACGCGGTAATAAAACCCCAAATAAAGAACAAGCTGGTCATGGCATAAAACGCCATTTTTTGATTAATTTGCTTTGCCATGATTACTTCGCCTTAGAAGTTGCAACTAAAGGAGCTACGACTGAATAAGATGGTGGACGATGCTCAAGTGCACCACCAAACTCGGGGCTGGCTTTTGTATCTAGGGTAAATTCTAGTAGCTGTGGCGCATTAATATGGGTTTCGTCAATCCAGCTATTTAGCGTGTCTTTACCATTGATTTTTAGCTTTTTAATGTAAATGTGCTCGGCGCTTGCAGCTGGCGCTTGAATGGTAATATTACCAATTTTTGCCTGTTCAAATGCTGGGCTTGATAACACCATGTCTGCTCGACCCGGGTAAAACGGATACATGCCTAATGCCGAGAATACATACCAAGATGACATCTGACCTAAATCGTCCTGGCCTGGAATACCAGACACTGAGTTATGCCAAAGTTGTTTCATGGTCTCACGCACCGTTTGCTGCGTTTTATATGCATCGCCTGTGTATAAATACATCCAAGGCGTGGCAATTGATGGCTGATTAGATACGTCAGCATATTGCGCTGAGTCACGATATAACACCCAAGTACCATCAGGTTTACGAAAATGTGAATCTAAGCGCTCAGACATTATCTCATCACCACCTAATAATTGGCTTAGTCCTTTGCCATCGAACGGTAACATCCATAAATACTGGGCAGGACTGCCTTCGACAAATAAGTGGCCACTGAATGGGTCAAACGCTTCTTTCCAGCTACCGTCTTTATTACGGCCTTGAATATAGCCAAGCCCTGCTGTTGCTTTTGAGTTATATAGATTTTTCCAATAACCTGAACGCATTAGCATTTCAGTGCTATGTAAGTCTTTACCCAAGCGCGCTGCAAATTGTGACATGGCAAAATCGGCGGAGACTTGCTCTAATGTTTCACTCGCACCCTCCCACGAATTAGATTGATCAGATAAGTAATTCAGCGTTAGCCACTCATCTAAAGACGGTTTTTGGCCACGACAAAAAACAGGGCAACCTACGTCAGATAAGTCGTACTCTGTTGGCACTGTTGAGGCTTTGTATAAAGACTGATATGCACCTTCGATATCAAACTTATCTGCGCCAAATGCCACAAAGTTGGCAATGGCAATCGCTGATGGATCGCCACTCATCACCCCTGTTGGGCCATTGTTGTGCGTCCATCTGTCCCAAATACCATTAAATTGATTAGCTTGATTGAATAGCGACTGAGCAATATCACTGGCAACTTGCGGGTGCGTTAAACTCACTAACTGTAGTTGTGAACGATATACATCCCAGCCTGAGAAGTTCGCGTACTGCGCCGTTTGCTTTTCAGTGATATTATGAACTTGTTGATCAAAACCTCGGTACTCGCCGTTCACATCACTAAAAATATTTGGATGAAATTGACTGTGGAATAACGCCGTATAGAAAGTCGTCAGTAAATCTTTATCGTCAGACTTCACTTTCACGCGACTTAGCGCATCGTTCCAACCCGCATAGGCTTTGTCTTTTATTTGCGCAAAGCTTTGCTGAGCTTGTTCTTTGGCAAGGTTCTCACGGGCATTGTCTAGGCTTACGTAAGAAATACCCACACGCATTGTCACTGGTTTTTCCGCTTTAACGTCTAAATCAACCCATAAACCAGAGCCTTTTCCCCACTCTGGCACTCCGGTTTCACCATAGCCCATACCACCTTGACTTGACGTTGCATTGGCTGTGATCTTGTCATCAACATACGCACCGCTGCCTGTGATCGGCGCATCTATCTTCGCAACAAAATGCAGCGTGTAATAATCGCGACGATTATATTCGCCTAAATAACCGCAAAAGTTACCACTGGTGACATAACCACTCACCTCTCCTTTTTCTAAATCCACTTGGGTAAACGCATCACCACTGCCCAGCTGCGAATAAGCCGTTCTGAAAATAAGCTTGGCTTGCTCTGGCGAGTCAAAGGTAAATTCGGCAATACCTGTTCTATCGGTTGCAGATAAACGTACATCAATACCCGAATCTAGGCCAACTTGGTAATAACCCGGAATGGCAGTCTCATCATCATGGCTAAAATTCGCGCCATAATAAGCATTAATTTTATCGGTCGCAGGAGAGTGCTTAATAGCTTGATTAAACGGTAAAACTGGCACATCGCCAGACGCACCCAAACACCCTGTGCCAGACAAACGGGTAAAAGAAAAACCCTTTAAACGCGTCGCTTGCCAGTTGTAGCCGCCCGGTGACACAGGAACACGCACATTGTCTTTATTAATGCGCTTGCTGATCCCTTCGCTTTCTTTCAATAACGCTTCAGTGTAAGCGTGCTCTGGGCCAAAGTTGAACATACCAAATGGCTGCACTGCACCCGGCACAACGTTTGCTGCTTGGCGATGGTTAAAAGGACCTTTTGTACCAATAAACGGATTCACAAATCTGGCAGGATCGTTTAAATAAACGTCCGTGGTGTTAGATTGTTGCTTATATTCAGTCGTCTGAGCACTCGAATCATTATTGCGGTTGTCATCGCACCCACTTAGTAACAAGCTTAATGAAACCAAAGGTGAAAACAGGCGCAAAGTATTTGAAAAAATCGTTCTCATAGTCATCTCCTTACTTCAACAGGTTATTATTAGCTGGGTTACTCATCGATGGCGGTCGAGCAGATAATGATTGCCCAAATGATTTGTTAGGTTTAGCTGACATCGTAAACTCTAATGTTCCACCAGCTATTATGTCATCGTGAGTGATATAGCTTCGCTCAAGCCTTTTTCCATTCAAGCGTGCATACTTTACATATTTGTTTTTCTTAGAAAGACCTTTTGCAACCACAGTAAATTGTTTGTCGTTTGCCAATGCTAAAGAAATTTTAGGTAACTGCGGTGCACCTAATGCGTAAGTTAAATCGCCCGGTGATACTGGATAGAAGCCCATTGCAGAAAATATATACCACGCCGACATTTGGCCCACATCGTCGTTACCAGCAAGGCCATCAGGCTTATCTGAAGACAGCGTATCCATGATTTGACGAATACGTGCCTGAGTACGCCATGGCTCGCCCGCATAGTTGTAAAGATAAGCAATATGGTGGCTTGGTTCATTACCATGTGCATATTGACCAATTAGCCCTGCAATGTCCTCATGCTCTTTGATTTTTTCGTAAGACAGCTCAGTTTCAAACAACTCATCTAATCGTTCTACAAACTTCTTGTCGCCACCTTTTAGCTTAATTAAACCGTGCACGTCTTGTGGTACATAGAAGCTGTACTGGTAGCTGTTACCTTCGGTGAATGCCCCCATGTATTTTGCTTCTTGCGGATCAAAATTTGGATTCCATGAACCATCTTTCATGCGACCACGCATAAAGCGCACTTCTGGGTCAAACACGTTTTTATAGTTTGTGGCACGCTCGTAGTATTCAGCCGCTGTTTTCTTATCACCAAGCGCCGTTAAGAATTGACCAATCGTATAGTCATCATATGCATATTCTAAAGTGATAGACGTTGATTCAGGTAACACGTCTAGCGGTATATAACCATATTGTTTGTACTCAGGAATGGCGTCGTAATGCGGGTGATTTGCAGTATCAATGATGGCTTTTTTAGCAAGCTCAACATCGAAATCACGAATGCCCTTTAGGTACGCATCAGCAATAACTGATACCGCGTGATAACCGATCATCGTCCACGTTTCATGTGCTTGGAAAGACCAGATAGGTAGCATTTTGTCATGGCTCTGCTGATAATGATCAAGCATTGAAGAGATCATATCTGATACTTTTTCAGGCTCAATGTAAGTCAATAATGGATGAAGTGCGCGATACGTGTCCCATAGCGAGAATAGTGTGTAGTGAGTGTGATCTTTCGCTTGGTGAATTTCACCATCAACACCTCGATATTGACCGTTCACGTCTTGATAAACACTAGGTGCTTGCAGTGCGTGATAAACTGATGTGAAGAACTGACGCTTTTCAGACAGCGAGCCTTCTACTTCAAACTTATCGAGTGATTTGTGCCATGTTTCATCTGCTTGCTTAACCACTTTATCGAAATTCCAATGCGGAATTTCTGTCTTTAAGTTTTCAAGTGCATTTGATTTGCTTACCGCTGAAATACCCACTTTTACCATCAATGGTTCGCCTTTCAGGCCTTCAAAGTCTGCAACCACTTTAATGGCTTTACCTGCTGCTTCAGGGATTTTGTAGTTAACAATCGTCGATGGCTTTTTACCATTACCTTTGGTTAAACACCCATTACAACGGTAACGTGTATTATCTAAATTAATCAGCTTGATATCGCTAAATGGCTTTGAGAACTCAATGGCAAAGTACATTTGACGATTGGTCGCCCAGCCATTGGTAGCACGGTAAGCTAAGATAGTACGGTCGTCGATAACGCGAACATCACTCCAAATTACTTTGTTCTCGAAATTATAAATGCTGTGCGTTAAGTCCATTAACACGCTGCCTTTATCATGCTCTTTAAAAGTGTATTTATGCATGCCCACACGGGTAGTCGCTGTCAGCTCAGCATTAACCTTGTAGTCTTGTAGCCACACTTGGTAATAACCTGGCTTTGCTATTTCATTGTCATGACTAAAACGAGAGCGATAACCCGCATCTGGGTTGTCGGCTTTGCCCGGCTCTAATTTCACTTCATCCGTAATAGGCATCATTAGTAAATCACCAAGATCTGAGTGACCCGTGCCGCTGAAGTGCGTATGCGAGAAACCAACAATAGTGGTGTCGTCATAATGGTAGCCTGCACAACGCTTGTAAATTTCAGGCTGTGGATCAATGCCTCTAAATACTGAGTCGGTATCTGGACTCAACTGCACCATACCAAAAGGTACAACTGCACCAGGAAAAGTATGACCGTCACCGCCAGTACCAATAAATGGATCTACATATTGAGTGTTTGCTGCAACCTGTGTCGCACCGAACATTATCACACCGCCTGTGGCGAGTGAGTATGTAATGCGTTTAGCACTGTGCCACCCGTGGCTTATCGTTTTCATTGTTTGCCTCTTTGCCAAATAGCCTAAATAATTATATACCCTCCCTATTTTTAGCCGCAGTGACACTGGCTTCGCTCACCCCAATCACACAAAAGCTCTATGCTCATGAGAATTCATTTGCTTGCTGTCTAACTGCAATTAGAAATAGTTTGGTTATAGATACCAAGTCTTAACAAGTGATATTGGAAAGTACCAATCGTGCTTAATCTTCTTATTAAATAGAAATGGAACGTTCCAAGGGTTAATTTGAATATACTGATCGATTTGCTAGAATACAACCCATTGCGACAAAATTAATGCCAATGCACTTTATTAAGTGTTCTGTTTTGAGGCGAAGAAAGCTGTCTATAGCCCGATCACGCGTTTTGATGTTGGGCTGTTAGAAATGATAAAATCTTAAACGCAACTCACGGTAGCTTTATTCCTTCAAAAGGATTACGTATTATAGAGGATTGGTATAACAACTGGTTGGCACTGTTATTGAGACAACCACATTTCATAGATAGCCAAGATTTGAAAACACATAACATCAACAAGCAGTCTGTCACTGTTCATGACGTAGCCCGTGTAGCAGGAGTTTCAAAGTCTACAGTATCTCTTGTTTTACGCGGTAGTGATAAAGCCAGCGATCGCGCAAAAGAAAAAGTACTAAAAGCAATCGAAGAAACAGGATACGTTTACAATCGAGAAGCTGCCGCTATGCGCAGCAAATCTTCAGATTTAGTCGCTATCGTGATCAATGACTTAACCAACCCTTACTCTGCTAATTTAGCGGTTGCCCTTGAAAAGCACATTCGTGAGCTAGGCTTGATGGCAACGCTCGTGAACACCAGCGAAAATGCGTTAACACAAACGCAAATTGTGGCTAAGCTGCAAGAATATCGTGTCAAAGCCTTTATTATTTGTCCGACGCCAAACACCCAAGCAAGCTGGCTGAATCAATTACAAAAACCACATACTCAAGTGGTCAGTATCATGCGTCAGGTCGATGGCAGCCAAGTCCCTTGCGTATTACCAAACAACGAAATGGGGGCATACAATGCCACTAAAGCGTTAATCGCTCGCGGTCATAAGAACATCGCCTTCATTGGTGGTGATGCAGCAATATCGGATTATCATCAACGTTTAGCTGGTTTTAACCATGCCGCTGAAGAGGATGGCGACATACAAACTTGGGTGTTTAACAGCACCACAAATCGCCATGGTGGTCGACTTGCAATGTCTGAATGTTTAGCCCAGGTACCGCAAGTTGAATCTGTGGTCTGTTTTAACGACATTGTGGCTTATGGCGTAATTGAATATCTTGCAGATCAAAATTTAAAGCCTGGTGCAGATATCGGCGTGATCGGGTTCGATGATTTAGATGACTCAAAACTGATGAGTGTACCACTTAGCACAGTAAAGATTGATGCCAATGATATCGCTAAAGCTGTGTGTCATATCTTGAAAAACGATACGCAAGCAGGATTGACAGAAGTACCCGTAGAATTAATTGAGCGTAGTTCTTAGTCTATTTGCAGTGCTGACAGGCACTGCTTCCACTTTCTTATTTATTACTTTTCGATATAGACTAATCAAGTTTGTTTTATTAGAAGGACATAACTTATAATTACAAATTATTAACATGTATAAATCACTAAAAAACATATAACTATTCATAAAAAAACCATCAAATTGTAAAAAATACGTAAAATAAAATTTGACAATTTTCATACCTGAGCAAAACATTAGAACGTTCCAAAATTATATTGACCAAATCTACCGAACTTAGATCAGATTAAAACCTGGAACGTTACAATTAAAGGAAGCTATTATGAACAACATCAAATTGATAAGAAAAACACCACTTGCCCTATCGCTATTGTTGGCAGGTTTAACTAGCCAAGTGTATGCAAGTTCAACCTCGAGTAATGACCTTACTCAATTAGATCCAAATGCTATCAATGCATCAGCAGAAAACAGCCAATATGGCGAAACTGCAGATAAGGCATTCGATGATAATCAATATTCCAAATGGCTCACTTTCGAGCCTACAGGGTGGATAAGCTATCAGTTCTCAACCCAGCAAATTATCACTGCTTATAGCATTACCTCGGCAAACGATGCACAACAGCGAGATCCGCAAGATTGGCAACTTCAAGGCTCTAACGATGGTTTAAATTGGACAGATTTAGACACCCAAACTAATCAGAGCTTTGCATCGCGTTATGAGAAAAAGCTATTTTCGTTTAATAATCAGAACGCTTTCACCTTTATTCGTTTAAATGTATCAGCAAACAATGGGGCGAATATTCTACAATTGGCCGAAATAGAGTTATTTGGTGGCTCAGTAACACCTCCAACAGTTGATAACTTACCACTGCAAGACAGCCAAAGTTTAACCAAAGGTAGCTGGCAACACTACGGACCATTTAATGTAGCAGGAAAAGTAAAAGCGACTACTTCAGGCTCTGGTGATGCAGATTTATACATGCGCCTTGGCAGTCAGCCTGATACAGCAAACTATACTTGTGCCAGTACTTCACCCACTGCAACGGAAAGCTGTGAAGCACAAGGCAATAATCTCTACATTTCTGTTTACGGCTGGTCACAAACAAACTATCAAATCAATATCAGTGAAGAAAAAGACTCTGGTGGCGATAATGATGGCCTATGGCAAAAACCTGTTGTTGACTTTGTTGATATGAACCCAGAAACAGAGGGCTCAAGGCTGGTAAATCGAATTCTTGGCAATCCAGCAAGTCACATGGCACAACGCTGTATAGATGTTGCCCAAGTACTTTATACAGATCCTAGAGAGTCTGCTCGTTTTAGAAATTTGCGCTTCGAGCTCAGAGCATTAGATCCTTGGGGTAATGATTTTGTTGCCTATAAAACTGGCAGAGATGGCTCTGGAGAAATGACCATTGCTGTGAGTACACGTCACTTAGAAAGGCTTTATAGAGAAAGTGGCAATAACGATAACTCAATAAGAGATGAAATTGATGGCATTCTGTATCATGAAATAACACATGGTTATAATAACTCACCAATAACACGAGATGGCTATGGTGATGCTGGTCCTTTTTGGGCATATACCGAAGGACTTGCTGATGCAGTACGTATTGGTGCGGGCTACCACAAAACGCGTCAGCCAGACATTGGTAATTCGAGAAGATGGTTGGGCGGATACACAACAACGGGCTTTTTCTTACACTATATAAAACAAGAAAAAGATCCACTATTCATACGTAAGTTCAATCAATCCGCAGCTGATTATCAAAATTACACTTGGTCGTTTGATCGTGTATTTACCGACTTACTGGGGGTTGGCGTAGAGCAAGCTTGGAATGACTATGTGCAGTTTATTCAATCTGGCGGCCAGCTACAGTATTAATTAGCTATTTACTTGTTGTACTTGATGCCTAGTCAGTATCTTACGACTAGGCATTTTTTAATTAAGAAACATTAAATTAGTCTTTATATAAAATAATCAAGCAAAAATAAAAAGTTAAATAAAACACTCTTCACAAGATAACAAGCAAAGTTAAAATTAATTTTACTCTCTCAAAATAAACCAAACCCCTACTAATATCTAATTTATTCAATTTAAGAATATCTATATTCAAATTAATACCTTTTGGAACGATCCAATTTGATGATTTAATAATCAATGAAATAAATATTTCACATATACATTTTTTCCCTGAGAGCAAAGCAAGTGAATTTACTTCCTTGCTTTTTCAGATTAACAATCGAGAAAAATAATGAAAAACACAACATTTCTATACAACATGATTTCTTTGGCGATAATTTCCTCCTTAAGTCCAAACAAAGCTTTGGCTGACCAGCTAATTGAGCAAGAAAAGGTCGAAAAAATCATCGTTACAGGTTCACGCATTGCTAGAACCAACCTTGTTTCTGCAGGAGCTGTAACCGTCATAGATAAAGACACAATTGAAGCAAGTCCATACAAAAACATTGGCGATATTCTGCAGACAATGACAGTTTCTCAGCCTACCGAGAATGCTTTATCCGCTAATGGTAGCGGTGCCATTCGCTTTAATTTAAGAGGCATAGGGACAAATCGCACATTGGTTTTATTGAACAATAAAAGATTACCTTATGGTGGCAAAGGCGCTGATTCATCAGTTGATCTTGGTGCTATACCAACAAGTATTGTTGAAAGAGTTGAAGTGCTCATGGACGGGGCATCTGCGATTTATGGCTCTGATGCAATAGCAGGTGTAGTCAATATTATTACTAAAAAAAATTACGAAGGATTCGAAGTTACAGCTAGTTATGCAAATAACACCGACCTTGATGGCGCAAAAAAGCACATAGAGTTCGTTTCAGGCTTCTCTGCAGACAAAGGCAGTGTGACTTTTTCGGCAAGCTACTCAGAAGATGATGTTATTTATTCTGCAGATATTCCTTTTTCAGAAGTGCCTACGAATTTACAAAATGATGGTTCTCTAACATACCGAGGAAGTCGATGGATCCCTTGGACCGCGGTGACTGATCCAAATGGCGTTCGTTTAACACAAGGTCCCAATTACGGTGCTTTCCACGAGTATACAGATGCTGATGGCTACAATGACTTCGAACAAACTATATTACAACAGCCTACCGAAGTTTATAATATGTCGGCTTTTGCAAATTATGAGCTTGGTAATGCATTTCTTTCAGAAAGTGTCATTTTTGATTTTGAAGCGCTCTATACCCACAGAAATAATGATTCAAACTCGTCAGCTCAACCTCTGATCCCATGGATCGGTGGCTATGATGATATTCCTATTTCTAAGGATAACTATTACAACCAACAATTTGGTCCAAAAGACGCCAACGGAAACAGTTACGATATATTTAAATGGTCTAAACGTATGAATGAATTTGGTTCACGTCAAAGTCGCTTTGATGCAAGCCAATTCAATATTGCCTTAGGACTGAGTGGTGACTTTGATGATGTTTGGTCTTGGCAAGCAGCATATACTTTTGGCCGCAATGACAGCCAAGAAACACGTGAAGGCGTATTTAATTGGGCAAGAGTACGTGAAGCCGTTGGTCCAACGCATTTTGACGAAGCCGGTGTACTTAGGTGTGGCAGTGGTCCTGATGCAATAAAATTTATCCAAAGCACTTGTGTGCCTTTGAATGTTTTTATTCAGCCTGGCGAAAATCAAGCCGATGGTGCAATGGAATATGTATCGGGTGATTGGTCGAATGTCAGTTACGGTTACTCATCTATTAAAACCGCGACTTTTGATCTTACAGGTACGGTAATGACCTTACCCGCTGGTGATTTAGGCATTGCCTCAGGTGTCAGCTACATGGAACTTAAAGGTCTAAAACAAACTGATAGTAACGCAGTGCATGCGATGACGACAGATGGTAATGGCCGCCCTACTGGTGGTGGTTACAATGTTTCAGAAGCATATTTAGAATTAAACATCCCACTATTAAGTGAGTCACCCATTGCAAAATCATTAGAATTAAACCTTGCTAGCCGCTATTCAAGCTATAGCACTGGAGCAGGCAATACCACTAACTCTAAAGCCTCTCTATTTTGGACAATAAATGATGATATAAGTGTTCGCTCTACAATCAGCCAAGCCTTCAGGGCTGCCAATATTCAGGAGCTATTCGCAGGTCAGCTTCCTTCATTTCAAGGCGGTACCGATCCTTGTAAAACAGGCCCTGAAGGTCCTTTGCGAGCTCTCACACAGGCGAATGACTCGGGCTGTTTAAAAACCGGCGCACCTGCTTCCGGCTTTAGAGATGGTTTAGATTTGATCAGAACCAATACCGGTGGTAACCCAAACTTAGAGCCAGAAACAGCCGTTATACAAACGTTAGGGTTAGTATACACACCAAATCAACTAGATGGCTTATCATTCACTGTTGATTATTATGACATTGAACTCGAAAACACCATTTCTAGATTTAATGCACAAAGAAAAATAGAGCTTTGTAATGAAACAGGGGCTTTTTGTGATGATATTCATAGATATCAAAGTGGACCACTTCACGGTGTGTTACTTGGTGTTGATGTCTACAATGAAAATCTAAACGCTTCACACTATCGAGGCATTGATAGTGAGGCATTCTACAAGTTTTCTACCTCTGAGTACGGTAATTTTAAAGTAAGTGCCAACTGGCACCATGCACTAAAGCATGAAATTAGTATTTTTGATGGCGCGACGACTGATTATGTAGGCACTGATTCTCGTAATGGTGGCTTTCAGCCTGAGAATCGCATTAATTTCAGTGTAAATTGGCAATATGCTGACTGGTCTGTAAATTGGTTTACCTATTACCTTGGTGAAGCAGAAACCGATGGTCGAAAGGAAAATGGCCAAGACACCAAATACACAATTAAAGGCTGGTCATACTCAAACTTAAACGTCAATTACATGGCATCTCAGCAATGGCAGTACTCTTTAGGCATCAATAATATCTTTAACGTTGAACCAAGAAGGGTAATGAGAAGAGGCCAAGGTAATACCAATTCAATTGGTGCATACAGCGCTGCTTTCTTAGGTACTACATTCTTCGTAAAAGCAACATACACCTTTTAATCTATATGTTATGCGGCTTTCTTTTAAATCGCATCACTTAATTCACAGCAACCATTTTACTATTAAGGAAAACAATGAAGATTAAATTACGTAAAAAGCATATTAAAGAGCTGCAAACGACTAAACATACTTTGCCAAAAGATTTCACACCTGAAATCGCAGGTGGTTACAACCCCCACACTGCCAAACATTGTGATTACACAGAGCCATCAGCACAAGGTATGACTCATTGTGTGGCTTTCACTTGCGGCTTCCAGTTTGAATCTGGGTGCGGTGTTATTATTTAGTAAACGCAAACGCCCAAAGTTATTGGCCTTGGGCGTTAATTCTGTCTTGATTTGCTAACTTTCATCGAGCTCACTTTACTTTAAATTGTTTGAATAAACTTTATTTCCCATCAGAAAGACATATGGAGGATAGGAAATGGTTTCCCCATATCGTCTAAAGGTGAACGAGATACAACTTTAAACCCCATCGCTTCATAAAAGCCAACTGCTTGCGGATTCTGTTCGTTCACATCGACCTTATTGATGGTATGTAAATTCAACACATGAATTAATAGCGCTTTACCAATACCTTGCCTTCTATATTCATTCAAAATAAATAACATTTCTATTTTCTCTGAATGAATACCAATAAAGCCAACAATTGCGCCCGCAGTATTTTTCATACAATGTAAAATAACATTCGGAAACGCCTGTTCCATAATAATCGGCTTAAAGAAAACAATATCTTCTTCACTAATAAAGTTGTGAGTTGCTCGGACTGAGTTTTCCCAAACGCTTAGCAGTTCAGCATAATCGCTGGGAAGCACATCATCTATATACATAGTTATCTCTATAATTAATAATTATTGAATAAAATTGCTAAATAAATAGCGCTGTGCAGCCGCGAGTAAAAAGATACTATTAAAATTCAGCATTTTAAAGCTTTGATTCAGTAGTCACAGTTAAACTTGAACCCCTTTAGAGACAAAGCTATTATAAAGATGTGATTTAGGAAATATAAAACCTAGGAATAAAAATAATAATGAACAAAACACTAATTGCTTTTTCTATTTTCTCCTTACTAACAACTTCAGAAAGCTTTGCATCGAACTCAGATTTAAACTCGGCATTTAATAAACATTACAAAGCTTACAAAGTCGCTGTTCAATCAGGTGATAAAAAAGCACTCGAAAGCACAGCTCAGAAGGCATATGAAGTTGGTAAAGAACTTTTCGGTCAGCATGATGTTAACTCTATAAATCTTGCAATTAATTACGCAACATCAATGGGTAACAGCAACCCTAATAAAAAAGCCTTGCTTAAAGAAATACTCAAGATTACGAAAGAACATCATACCGACAAGCTTGATATTATCTTCAATATTTCTTTACCACTTGCAAAGTTGAACTTTAAAGAAAATCGTCGAGAATCACTCAACAGCTTAGAAGACATTGCAGAACAAGCTGTAGCTAAAAAAGACTATGAATTTGCTTCAGTTGCATATTTAGAAGCAGCCAAACTTGCTGCAAAAGATAGCAGAACAGTAGGTAAAGCTAAAAAGCTGATCCGTAAAACTGATGAGATAAATAAGGTCCATTTACCTGAAACCTCAGCTCAACGCCTTTCAACTGATATTTGGGTTGCAGCTTTAGATGAAGCTAGAAATAGAAAAAAGGCTGCAATTGAGCGTTTAGAGCATATTGTTCATGTGTTCGATTCTAACCTTGACTTCGACCATCCTTTTGAACTATCTGCCCATTCAAAGTTGGTTAACCTTTACGAAAAAACTCGTCAGAGTGACAAAGCCACCAAACATTGTCTAGCCATAGCGAAAATGGTGCCTTGGAAAGACTCGCAAGAACAAGAACCATTATATAGAGCAAATCCTGAGTACCCTAAAAATATGGCTCGCAAGATGAAAAGCGGCTGGGTAAAACTGCAATTTACAATCAGTAAATCTGGTTTTGTTAAAAATATTGAAGTAATGGACTCATCCGAGAAAGGTTTTGAAAAGGCATCTGTTAAAGCACTTGAACAGTGGCGTTACGCACCGAAATTTGAAGATGGCAAACCTGTAGAAGCGGTTTCAACAGTGCAGCTAGATTATGTAATCGCTAAAAGTTAATGCACTTTTAACATACCGCCAGTTTATATCAGTTTCCTTATAGAAATTTAGCCGTAAAAAAGCAGGCCTTTCGGCCTGCTTTGACTCTCACAGTAATAGACAAGGAATCACTGTTTAATTGGTTGACCAAAGTGCAATTTCACCCACCTGCACCATACGCCCATTTCTTCCGCCGATACCCTCCCCCTGGCGTTCATTTTTAAATGAGAACCGGATGTACTGTATTTCTTCAGGCTTGGCAAGCTCGTAAGTGTAAGTAGTTAACAACTCTGGCAGGTCAGTAAACGTTTGCTCATCAATAAGCGTCCATGTTTCACCATCATTTGAACCATATACCTGCCAACTTGTTGGCCAACGTATGTCGTTCTTATCACTCATAGCAATTGAATACTGATTGACAGTCTCTTCATTGGCTATTGAAAAATCTACCTCAACTGCATCGATGTCATTAATCGGTATTAAGTCAGGCGTATATTGTTCAAGGAACCATGGCGCTTCAAGAACACCTGTAAAGGGCGTATATACACTGTTATCGTAAGTATTTTCTGGATTATCTCCATAAGGCCCTAAATGTGTTGCATTTGTTACCATACTGACGCCTTCTTTTTGAAGAATATTCGTGTGGTCTTCAACCTGTGTTGGTTCAGGCGAAACAATACCGAGTGACTTCAGATAAGCTTGATATTCTCCTAATACAACATCAAGCCCTCGGTTTTCACCGAATATGTGTTTAAATGCAGAGTCAAAAGACCATTCTGGCAAGATTTTGGCTGAAGCATTGAACGCTTTCATAAAGTCAATATTACGGTTGGTATTGACCACCCACTCTAAAAATAAAGAGGTTTGGTTATAAGCGTCGTCGTTTACATCTGCTAACCATGAGCGACCTGCGCGAATGCGTTCTAAATAACCCGCTTCCAGTCGAATAAAGTTTGCCATGCCTTCAAGGTAACTATGAAAGTCAGTGCCTTGAATATAGGCACCCGTATTTGGCACATTCTGGTAGCCGTGTGTCAGTTCATGCCAAAGTACACCGACGATCTCATCTCGTATCGCTTGATCTCCTTGTTCTTCAAGACCGGCGATGTGATTGAGGTCAAACATCAACTGCATATTTTTATCTGTACCACCTTTCGCCGCTGGAAAATCGTACTCATCAGTTATAAATTCAACTGATTCAAATACATTTATTTCTGTTACATTGTTAAATAAACGTTTAGCAATCAACTCAGAGATACGATGGATTTCAGATTCTAAATCAGGCATTACACGCTCAAGTATTACTTGGCCTGGGTGATCTGGTTTCTTTTTAGTAAATGTCACTTGTGGTTTTGGAAAGCCAGCCCAAGGATTTGCTGGATCCCATACGCGAATGAAATCTGTTTCAATCAGTTCAGATTCACCCTTGTCATTTTTAGCAACTAAAGTGACTGTTTTTGCGCCTAATTCACTAAAACGAACCAATGGCTTACGTTCTGTACTTGTTGCGGGTGTACCGCCCTCAAACGTCCACTGCCAGCTAGTTGGGTTTACTAATGAAGTATCTTCAAATATCACTATTTCTTCTATTTTTGGCGTTAAGGTAGATGCAGAAAAAGAGACAATTGGTGCTTCAGCAATCACAAACAGCTCAAGCTCTGAAACTTGTACGATCATCTGACCGCTGGTGTCGATGCCTCCATGCTCTAAATCAAATTTAAAGTATTGATATGCTTCTTGTTCACCTTCTAATTCAAACGCTTTTAATTGATTTCGTTCTTCAAAAACTTGATTTGCACGAGAATCAATTTCAATCCATTCTTGCTTATCGTTTGAGCCATACACCACCCAATTTTTAGGATCGCGTTTAGGCTCGTCACCTCCAGATACAAAGTGATATTTTTGAATCGCAATTGCTTTAGCGGCTTTAAAGATAACAGTCGCTTTCTTATCAAAAGCTAAAAACTTAGTCTGGTAGTTGCCATCAATTAATTTAGTTATTTCTTCACCGCCTGGAGAAGCTTTCACTCCCTCAGCCAGCACGGCCTCTATTTCTACACCATCATCTTGCGACATATTACGTAACGCATTTGATGCAGCAACTTGCGTAACTTGACTGCTTTGCTCAGCGTCAGTTTGCGCTTCGGTTAAACCCGAGCCATCGTTACACCCAATTAGTATTGCCGAAACCGACAATGCCAGTGCTGATAAAGTAAATTTATTCATGTTCGTTCCTTATTATTCTTGTTAGAACTCGTAAGTCATTCGCAATACGAACTCTCGACCAATGCTGTCGTAGTTACCAGCCGAGTAAAACGGGTAATTTCCGTAGGTCATGTCTTGAGGTGGCATAGCATTGAGTAGGTTCTTCACAGAGAAGATAATGCGTGTTTTATCACCAATGAATTGTCCGAATGTGAGGTTATAACGGTACCAAGCAGGTAATTTTTCACGCTCACCATATGGCGCGTTATTCCACATTTTTCCTTTATACAAGGCTAATAATGAAATCGATGTATCTTCTTTCTGCCAAGTCAAACTGAAATTACCAGTGTCGTTGAAATCATAGTTTCTTTGGCTATCCAGCATATCTAGCAAAGGGTCCGATGCTTCAATACGCTCTTTTTTCTTCAACACTTTGTTATATTCAAACTTGTAACGGAACGTTCCAAAATCCGAATCGTAAGAACCCTTAAACCCTAAATCAATCCCGCCGTCTTGGGTTTCAGACGCATTAATGTAACCTTGTCGAATTGAATGTGGTTTATAAGCATCACCCTCTATGCTGTTGCCAAGACGATCTGTACCTTTACCATTTTCATCATAGCGCTTTATACGATCCGCGGTGTTTTTACATAGTTGTGAATTGCCATCGAGAATACCTTGATTACACTCCCACATAGTATGAAGAATACTTCCAGCATCAAGAACCTTAATTTTATCTTTAATGGTGATGTCGTAAAAATCGACATTAAATGACAGGTGCTCTGAATACTCGTAGACAAACCCCGCAGTAAATGAGTTACCAGTCTCTTCTCTAAGTGTTGGATCACCTACTGATGCAGTTTCAAAATTTGCTTGCAAGACTGCCATATCCGAATTAGATAAATCAACGTCGCTACAAGTCTCAGTGAGTGCATCGGTTACATAGCCACTGACTGACCCATTTTTTTCTAACTGTGCACAGGCATCCGCTGTGATCCTATCATTGCCTGCACCATAGTTACCTGAAAAACCTTGATAAACTGAAGACATACTTGGTCCACGGAAAGTCGTACTATACGCCGAACGAAGTACTAGAGAATCAGTAGGTCGATAAGTAAAACCAAGCTGATAGGTTGGTGCCCCACCGACTTCAGTAATATCGTCATAGTGGTCATAACGAATGGCAGCTTCGACATCAAATTGCTCGGTGACTGGGATCAAGAACTCAAGTGCGGCGGCATAGCGATCACGCTCACCTTCTGTAATAACGCCGGTTTGACCAACAAATTCTTTGTTGATTATGCGCGCATCAGGGGTTGCACGCGTACCTTCATTCATTGCTTCGATATAAGCTGAAAACGCAACCGGCCCAGCTGGTAATTCAAATAAGTCGCCTGTAATGTCAGCAGTAAAGGTGTTGTTAAATGAGTTACCGTCATAGGTTGCCCAATCTGCAAGCTGTGTATATGTATCAGGTGTTAATGGAGAAAACCAAAGCTCATAATTCGGACGATATACTGGTAAACCATTCACTTCACCGTATTGCTCACCTTTGAGTAAACGGTTTGCTTCATTGGTGTGATTTAAATATCGGTCGTTGAAGTCATAGTTTGCTCGGCTATAACCTATTGAATAGTAATAATCACCTATTTCACCTTTGATACCGACATTAAACGATAATGACGTATCGTTATATGTTCGACCTAAACCATCTGGCGTATATTCTTCATCTGCGACCGTTGGCCACATATAATATACGGGTGCACCTAACCCTCCGTCTTTATTGACAATATCTGGGTCCCAGAATGCACTACCATGAAGTTGTGGATGATTACCCCAGAACAATGCATTTCTTCGTCCCTTTTTTTCTTGATCAATATAAAATCCATTGGCAAATAAACTGTGTTGTTCGTTTAATTGGTACTCTGAATTGATATAAACGCTGTATGCTTCTGATTGGTTTCGCAGTAATTTATCACTTGTTTCATCCCAACCACAACTTGAACCATATTCGTTAAACTCTATGAAATGCTTTACCGCCTTTGGGTGAGGATTTTGCTCAGTATTACAATATTGATCTGTATACTGGTTTTTATATTCTGTATCTTGTGCATACACAGTTATAGAACGGTTTATATCTCGACGAGCGTCAGGATGAGGGTTATCCCAGACACTATCATGCATGGGTCGATCACCTGATAAAAGTGGATCGGTATGTTTGTATTCGAGCGCATAGTCAAATGTGAACTCATCTTTTTGAAAGCCCCCCACAAACGTTAAGCCTTTTTTATCACCTTTACCATAGGTATCTTGACCGTAATATGCATCTACATAATGAGAGTCAATGCCTTTTTTAGTGATAATATTAACAACACCCGCCATCGCGTCTGACCCGTAAATCGCTGATGCGCCACCAGTTTGAATATCAATGCGGTCAACCATAGCTGTTGGGATCATATCAAGGTTAACAAAGTTGGTTTGACCACCGTAAGGCATAGGGTAGTAGGCTAAACGCTTTCCGTTTACTAAGATCAGCGTATATTCGGGCCCTAAACCCCTTAGCTTGAGCTCTTTGGCACCAGGTGTATATGACCCGGTTTCAACTTCACCTAATATTTGGCCATTAGCAGCAGTCACACTACTTAACGCCTCATACACATTGGTGAAACCACTTCTTATCATATCTGCCGATGAGATAGTTTGTATATTGGTGACACCTTCAATATCTGTACGTTTGATACGTGAAGATGTCACTTCTATTCGTTCAATTTTTTCTTCGACCTGATTTTGCTCTGCAGCACTTGCTGATGCAGATATCGACAAAGACACGGCCAGTGCCAACGGCGATAGCATTAAAATTTTATTATTATTCATCTTAGCCTCTAAGATCTATTTTATGGAACGTTCCAAAATATTAGTATAAAAAATGCTGAAGAACGCAAAATTTGCGCACACAGCATGGAACGTTCCATTATTTGCTCGTTATTCATTCAATGTCAACAATTAAGACGGGAATACTTAATAAACTTTTAAAAATATTGGCTAAAATATTTATAAGCTCAGTTTTTAACGTTGCACAATTAAATAAACTCTGAACTTATGAATTACGCCATCGACTCTTCACTTAAAGATTTAAGATTAAATAGAAGTACACCATTAAAATTGCATTTATTTAAAAACGTGCAATCAACATCAAAAATTTAAATAGGTAGTTCTGATATACAGCAAGTATTAGAGGGGCTTTATTATAAAATAGCCAATTGGTTTGGTATCATTGTTGAATAATCTTAATCTTTACGAAGAGATATATTACATATTAATGAGTAGAAAGCTCGCATAAACGAATTTATGAGAACTTTCAAAAAGACTTAGAGTGAGCTTTCTCTACAATCTAAGCTCCAAGTAACCGCCTTGAGCATCACACTGCTCCATTGCAACTCGATAATCATAATTAGGCTGAGGTTTATAAATTGACCATATTAATTGTGTTCTATTCGAATCTTCCCAGCAATACACACTCATACCCCAAACACTGGCATTGACTGATACTGACAAAACCGTTGTCGTTATGGCTACCAACCCCATGCCGATGAGACTTTTCTTCATGTTCATCTTTATTTTCCTTATTAACATTTTTATTTTAAAAAGTGTCTGTACTGAAAACACTTTGGTACTCTCCTAAAGCAAGAAACGCAATAGGAACGTTCCAATAATTACGTTCAATTGAATCATTGTCAACATTATAGGTAATAAAATTAATCTAATTTATAACCATGTATTTGAAATTCCTAACGCGTAATAGGCTATTAATGATTAAGGCATAAGTCTGCAAATTTAATGAATGGTCATTATTACTTAAGAGGAAGCGATAATGACCATTTGAAAAAGGAGAGATTTATTATTTAGTGAGTTCAGCTTGGTACTCTTGCCAAAGCTTTCCAACTTTCTCGCCAGTCACATATTCAATGGCAGCAGCAAATGTCCAGTCTGGTAGCTCAGTTGCTGTAGCATTAAACTGATGCTCAAACGCTTCATACCGTTTACTTAACCAAGATAAGAAAAAGCCGGTATTTGTGTAGCCACCCAGCCAAGTATCTGAAGGTTGAGGTTCACGAGTTTTATGAAAGCCCGCATTAATGCGAATTAAATCAGCAATTCCCTCAATAAATGCATGCGTCTCTTCGGGGGTGCCCTTTGCTGACTGTGGAAATAACTGATAACCGTGGGTCAATTCGTGCCAAAGCACACCAAGTAGCTCGTAAGTCACTTGTTCATCCGGCTTATCGGCTAACTTTTCAGTGATATATTTGCTACTAAATGCAATTTCCATATTTGAATAATCACCCGCACGATAAGCAAGAGTATCCATCCACTTTAATTTAAAAGTCACTTGCTCAAATTCAGGAACTTCGGTGAAATTGTTATACAACATGGGCACTAGATCACGAGTCACATCATTAATTGCTTGTTCGATATTTGGCAGTAATTTGATCAATCTCTTTGCACCTGCGGATTCAGTATCCTCAAGTTCAATAACCACTTTAGGAAAC
>Ga0114932_10001600_pt1 | contig 25406 bp, 25 predicted proteins | sample 2SBtaG_2_FD_87286 | JGI IMG/M metagenome (GOLD analysis project Ga0114932, IMG submission 87286) | Deep subsurface microbial communities from Kolumbo volcano to uncover new lineages of life (NeLLi) - 2SBTROV12_ACTIVE470 metaG | ecosystem: Environmental > Aquatic > Marine > Volcanic ...
CTTGTATCGGCAAGACCAAAGGTCGGCAAGAGTGTTTTCGCTGACAATGTAGCATTAAACGTTGCGTCCAACGGGGTGCCGGTGCTAATGCTAGACACAGAAATGTCGAAAGAAGACCACCTCAATAGAATCATTGCCAATCTTAGCGGTATACCTATCAACGAAATAGCAACCGGAAAGTTTTCCGATGACGATGAAAAGCTTGAGAAAGTTAGTGAAGCTGTAGAACATATAGAGTCTATACCATATAGCTATACATCAGTAGCGGGAAAGCCTTTTGAACAAATATTAAACATCATTAAAAGATGGATAATGCAGGAGGTTGGCACAGACGAATATGGAAGAACAAATGAGTGCGTTGTTATCTACGACTACCTTAAGCTAATGACATCCAACTCCATAACGCACAATGTTCAAGAGTACCAAGCTCTAGGTTTCCAAATCACATCGTTACATAACCTTTGCGTTAAATACGACTTCCCATGCTTGTCATTTGTCCAGCTAAACAGAGATGGGATTACTTCCGAGACCACTGCAACCGTTAGTGGCTCAGACAGACTCATATGGCTGTGTACATCCTTCAGTATATTCAAACTAAAGTCTGCCGAAGAGCTTGCTGAAGATGGCGTAAAGGCTGGAAACAGGAAACTTGTCCCCATTGTATCCAGACACGGGGCAGGCTTAAGCGACGGCGACTATATAAATATGAATATGGTTGGTGAGCACGCCAAGCTGCTGGAGCTAAAAACTAGAAATGAATTCAACAACCAGCCATCTGGAGATACTGGTTTGATAAGTCAAGAAGCGTTGGAAAATATTGCAGATGATGGACTTGAAGAAGGTTAAATCAATTATCTTTAAAGATATTGAATTAGTACTAAGCAACTTAGACATGTCATACGAGATTCTTGGTGACAATATATACTCAACGTGCCCAATACACGAAGGTAGCGACAACTGCCGAGCCTTCTCTCTTTCTAAAGATAAGAGGATATGGACATGCTGGACTAGAGGTTGCCAAGAAGACTACGGTAACGATATATTTGGATTAATACAGGGAGTGTTGTCCCAATCGACGGGTGAGCCTGTCGGCTTCAAAGAAGCTTTGCTTTGGGTGTGCAAGGTGTTAAACATAGACAGCCATGACATCAAGGTAGAAAAGGCTGAGGAGCCAGATGATTTTGTAAAGCTGGTAAACATATTTAGAAATAATACCGAGTTCCAGAATAATAAGCTGTCAGAAACTACTGGCGTCAGGTATAATGTAATACACCCTTCGCCATACTTCCAAACAAGAGGTTTTGCCGAGTCAACACTACTACACTTTGAAGTTGGTGACTGCGTTGACAAATCTTCACCTATGCATAACAGATCCCTCATACCGATACACAACGATGATGGGTCAGAGATTGTAGCTCATATAGGTAGAACAACTAAGCACTACATGAAGCCTAAGTTTTTATTTACAAAAGGTTTTGATAAAAGGATGTTCCTCTACAACTACCACCGGGCTGTAGATGTGGCAACGTCAACCTCATGCCTCTTTGTGACTGAAGGGCAGGGGGATGTATGGAGGCTTTATGAAGCTGGTGTTAATAACGCTGTTAGCATATTCGGGAAGACTCTAACAGAACAACAGGTACATAAGCTGACAAGCAGCGAAGTTACAACACTTGTAGTACTCACCGACAACGATCAGGCCGGTAGAGAAGCGAAGACTGATATACAGAGAAGGTTGGGCAGAATGTTCAATCTAATTTTCCCAAGAATGACGAGCAAAGACATAGGCGATATGCCAGTTGAATTGATTGAATCTAAAATATTGACTCAAGTTGGAGGTAATTTGTATGGCTAGGATACTGGGCATATCGGGCAAGAAGCAGTCAGGTAAAAACACAACTGCTAACTACATACACGGCAACATCTTAAAAGATCTCAAGCTTGCTAGAGATTTCTACATCGAAGAGGGTACGGGAAGTCTTGTTATTGAGACGCAAGATTCAAACGGTAAGTATGGGTGGGGAGAGTTCGATGTCTGTAGGAAGGACATCTCTTTTGTTCAGTACGCTGAGAGAGAGATATGGCCATACGTAAAAATGTACAGCTTTGCTGATGGGCTTAAAAATCTATGCGTTGATTTTTTTGGCCTTAAGCCGGATCAGGTTTACGGTACAGACGACAGAAAGAATGAGAAGATACCTCATCTACTGTGGGAGAACATGCCTTCAAACGAAAACAAAACAGGCCCCATGACATCCCGTGAGTTCATGCAATTCTTCGGTACAGATATTATGCGTAGTATGCATGGAACAGTTCACGTTGATCATGCAATTCGTAGGATTAAATCTGAGGGTTCAGCGCTTTCAATTATAGCTGATGTCAGATTTCCAAATGAAGTAAAATCTATTCAGGATGCTGGAGGAAAGGTTATTAGACTCACAAGACGAAAGTTTGACGACTGTCACGCCAGTGAGTGCGGACTCGATAAAGAAAATTTTGATTGGAGTAACTTTGATGCAGTTGTAGAAAATAACAAGCCTCTCAATGAATGCCTACCAATGTATGATGAAGTTTACAATAATTTGTTTTTGAGGTAAATATGTTAGTCACCTATATAAGAAGTTCGAGCTATAATAATTATTCCTTTTGTCAGATGCAGTATTTTCTGACATACGTCCTTGGCTATCAAACCGATAGCGGTAAGAAGGCTGAGCTTGGAACTATAGTCCATAAAGTAATGGAGGTACTTGCAGACCTAAAGAAGTTTAAGCAAGACAACCCCAGTAGGAAGTTCCTCAAGTCAGACGATGACGCATTAGGGGAGGTTAAAATACACAAGGATAAGTTTATGGATGACTTCTTTGTGGTTGATCTGCTAGATCGCAGCTTCGATTATTATATTAAAGACTCCAAGAATAAATTCACAGACAAGGACAGGAAGAACTGCCTAGACTTAGTGTGGGTGGTATTTGAATACAATGAGGGCCAGTTTGACCCAAGAACCAGAAATGTAGTGGCTTCAGAGCCTCATTTTGACATAGAGATAGATGAAGACTGGGCTAAGTACGAATATGAGATGCCTGATGGGGAAGTGATTAAAGGAAATCTTGCAATCAAAGGCACTATAGACCTTGTAACTGAAGCAGAAGATGGTATAATAGAGGTAATTGACTGGAAAACTGGACGAAGGCTTGACTGGGCTACTGGAGAAGAGAAGACTTACGAAAAACTTTGTAAAGATCCACAGTTGTTGCTGTACAATTATGCTATATCCAAGCTTTTTCCAGAGTACGAACAGTCCATAATGACTATTTTTTACATAAAAGACGGTGGACCATTCTCTATGTGCTTTGATAGCAAGGACAGAGCAAAGTTCAAAGAGATGCTCAGGGAAACTTTCGAGTCAATTAAAAGAAACAACACCCCTAGACCCTTATCCAAAGCAAGGAACCACTGGAAGTGTACCAAGCTCTGTCATTATTATAAAAATAACTGGAAGGGTTCAGACAAGAATATGTGTATATATATAGAGGAGCACCTTAACAAACATGGTATGGAAAAGACCGTAAAAGAATGTACTAAAGAAGGATTTAGTATAGGTTATTATAATGCTCCGGGTTAATAAAATTAGTATAGTATTAGGAGTCTGATATGCTGGATTTAGATTTCAACAGAAGAGATTTTCTTAGAGTTGGCGGAATTGGAGCAGGATTGAGCGTTCTACCCTTCTCTGACGAGGCGTTTGCGGAAGAGTTTGTTCTCCCAAGCCAAAAGTCAGTGGTGTGGGTATGGCTAGGCGGAGGCCCGACACAGTTCGAGACCTTCCACGCTCCCACAGAGGCAGTCCCAGACACCCACAGGCCAGTAACTGGCAAGGTAACCCATAAGAACGGGTTGGCTTTTGGTGGTTTATTTAAAGAATTAATTAAACAGGGTGACCATCTTACTGCCGTAAACTCTTTCTCTCACGGAGACTCTTCTCACAGGCAGGCCACACACTGGATGATGACCGGTCATCGCAATCCTAAGAGAGAGAATACTGCTGACTCTGAATATCCGGGTCATGGAGCTATTGCCTCTGCGGTATTTGGTTCTAACCATCCAACAAATGGTATGCCAGCCTACGTAAAACAAGGCAAGATTGAAGGTGAACAGCCAACATTTTTAGGCGGGGCACATAAACCCTTTGATCCGTCCAACAAGGATAACTTAACGCCTAGAATTCCTATTGCTCGCTTTGAGGAAAGAAAAGGCCTGCTAAGCTCTCTGGATAGTCTAGACAAGATTCGCTCTAAAGATGCGGATTCGTTTACCAAGATTGGCAACACTGCGTACAATGTTATTCTTGGAAATGCCAAGGACGCTTTCGATCTCGACCAAGAACCTGAAGCCATGCGGGAAATGTATGGTAAGGGAGGCATTGGTGATCAGATGTTGCTGGCTCGCAGGCTTGCTCAATTTGGCACCAAGTTCGTTACGGTTCACTACGGTGGGTGGGACATGCATAGCAATATAAAGAATGCGCTAGAGGGTAAGATCCCCCCTCTTGACAAGGCTCTTTCTTCCTTTGTTAAGGATATATACCAGAGCGGCATGTCTGAAAATACACTGTTGGTAGTTACGGGTGAGTTTGGAAGAACCAGACTCAATGGCAATTCTGGGCGTGACCACTGGCCTTCGATTACCCCCATGCTGCTATCTGGTGGAGCATACAACCATGGTCGGGTTATTGGCAAAGCGGACAAAGCTTACGTACCAACCGAAGACAAGGTTGGGCCAATAGACGTAGCAGCCACCCTGTTTGATCACTTCGGTATCCCCAAGGAAATCCAAAGAACAGATCAGGGCGGAAGACCTAGATACCTATTAGAGGGAGAAGGAAAGGTTATACTATAATATGTTAAGAAGATCTTTTTTACAGGCGGGAGTGTTGGGGGGATTGGGAATATCCTTTGCGAGGGGCGACCAAAAGTTTTACGAGAGCAAGGAGGGACCGGCTAAGAGTGTAATCTTTATATACTTGCCCGGAGGAATGGCTCATCAAGAGACGCTAGACCCGAAACCACTTGCCCCCATTGAGTATCGTGGGCCTTTGGGTAGTATTGAGACTAACGTTCCCGGTACTAGGCTTGGTGAGCTTCTTGTCAATACGTCTAAGATTGCTGATAAGATATCAATTATCCGCAGCATGACTCATGGAGAAGCCGCTCATGAACGTGGAACACACAACATGTTCACGGGTTATCGCCCCAGTCCAGCACTTCAGTACCCATCTATGGGTTCCGTTGTCTCGCATGAGTTCGGGCCTAGGCACAACCTTCCACCGTATGTATGCATACCTAACCAGCCAAACGAATACGCTGGTACAGGCTACCTAAGCAGCTCTTACGCAGGTTTCGCTTTAGGTTCTGATCCGGCTAGTTCAAATTTCCAAGTTCGTGATTTGAAAACTCCAGTGCCTGCCCCGAGATTCAGCCGTAGGCAAAGAGTTCTTGATATAGTTAATACAGACTTTAATTCCAAACAATCCGCAGACTCTATTGATGCAGTCAACTCATTCTACCAAAGGGCGTACAGCCTGATAGGTGATGTCAAAGCTAGTGAGGCGTTTGATCTCAATAAAGAACCAGATCAGTTGCGAGATAAGTATGGAAGAAATACCGCTGGAGCCAGAATGATACTAGCAAGAAGACTAGTAGAGGCTGGCACTAGATTTGTAACTTTAACATATGGTGGCTGGGACATGCATAACAATATAGCGGGAAGCATGAAGAGCCAGTTACCAGCTTTTGACAAGGGTTTCTCAACACTCATAGAGGACTTAAGCGATAGAGGTATGCTTGACTCCACATTAGTATGTGTTGTTTCTGAGTTTGGACGAACTCCAAAGATCAACGCCAATGCTGGCAGAGACCACTGGCCTAAAGTATTCAGCACAATTATTGCTGGCGGTGGAATTAAAGGCGGGATGACATACGGCACATCCAACGCAACCGCTAGTGAGCCAGAAGAAAACCCAGTCAACATAGAAGACTGGGCATCTACTATTTACGATAGACTTGGTATAGTTTCTGACAAGGAGCTAATGGCTCCCGGTGACAGACCGATAGAGATCGTGGACGGTGGAAAAGTTATCGCAGATTTAATTATGTAAAAGGAATATAACCATGCTAACCTTGTCCCGAAGAAGCTTTTTGACAGTTGGCGGTCTTGGCATGTTATCAATGCCTCAAGTCATGTACGCACAGGATAGGCTGGGAACATCACACAAAGCTGTGATTAACATCTTTCTAGGTGGAGGCCCACCGCATCAAGACATGTGGGATATTAAAACAGAAGCCCCGTCAGAGGTAAAGGGGCCTTTCAAACCAATCTCAACCGCTGTAAATGGAATCCAGATAGGAGAATGCTTCCCTAAGATAGCCTCTATGTTTGATAAGTTCACTGCTATCAGGTCTATAGTTGGCTCTGACGGTAGTCACGACGGACATCAATGCGTCACGGGCTGGAGCAGAAAAGAGATGGTTTCCGGTACGAGCTACCCAGCCATTGGAGCATGCGCATCTAAAATTCTAGGCCCAGTTGACCCAGCCGTTCCAGTAGCTGTTGGTTTAGCGGATAAGACTCAGCACGGACCTTGGTCTGAAGCTGGCGGAGCTGGATATCTAGGGGAAACACATAAGCCCTTCAAGCCCAACGGCGAAATGATGAAAGACCTCAAGCTTAATCTTGATGTAGATAGATTTAGAAGCCGAAAAGATTTACTCGCCGGTTTCTCCAGCGTAAGGGAAACTATAGACAAGGCAATAGCTACTGACACGTTTACAGAAGAAGCTTTTGGTGTATTGACATCCAGCGCTCTGGTTGACGCCTTAGATATTTCCAAAGAAAACCCAAAGATAAGGGAAATGTACGGCGATGGAAAGCCGTTTAAATTTCAGTATGATGGAGCGCCCACTGTTAACGAGCATGTCCTCATGGCCCGCAGGCTTGTTGAAGCTGGCGCTAGGTCTGTTACGTTATCTTATGGTCGCTGGGATAGCCACGGATCAAACTTCGACCTCGTAAGAGATCATGGTGCAAAGCTAGACCAATGCGTTTCAGCCCTAGTAACAGATCTTGACAACCGTGGAATGTTAGACGACACGCTGGTTGTTGTTTGGGGAGAGTTTGGAAGAACACCTAAGATTAACAAGGGCGGTGGACGAGACCACTGGCCTCAAGTGTCATGTGCCCTTCTTGCTGGCGGCGGTTTCAACCATGGTCAAACCATTGGGGAAACGAACAGGCTTGGCGAAGTTCCAGAATCAAGACCCGTACATATCCAAGAGGTGTGTTCCACAATGTATCGCGCTCTTGGTATTGACACAATGTCAACCACCTTATTAGACAGAACCGGAAGGCCTCAGTACCTATTGGATCACAGAGAGCCAATCAAGGAACTTGTCAGTTAAAAATATAATAGCAGGAAGGTTACAATATCAATGAGACCTAACAAAAAGCAAAAATACCTTGATGCCATAGAGGATCATGTCCAAAAACATAAGAGCAAGTCACACGAAGCTGGCTCGATGGAGGACTATGTATTCACATCAAAGGAAGAAGCTGACAAGATGGCTGAAAAAATCGGCCTCTCTGGCAGTCACTCCCACAAGAGTGGCGATGGAAAAACATTATACATGCCGGGCAAAAACATGGAAGAATTCCAAGACTGGTATGAAGAACACGGTGCCAAGGCGGCATTCAAATACGAAAACCCTAGGACTGGAGAAGTGTTCACTTACCGTAGAATGGGTAACTACAAGAAGGATGGGGTTTCTCTAGTTTATAAAGGCAAGGCTGACGAAGTATGATTTCTAGACGTGGATTTGTTTCAGGGCTTGCTTCGCTTCCCTTTGTGGATATACTGCAAGCTAGGTCTGAGGAGATTAAAAAGAAGAGGAAGTCTGCCATCCTGCTATGGATGGGCGGTGGCCCTTCTACTATGGACATCTGGGATTTAAAGCCCGGAGCAACAACTGGCGGTCCTTTCAGGCCCATATCCACCACCGGCGATTTGCAGATATGTGAACACATGCCTATGATGGCCAAACAGATGCACAATGTATCTGTAGTTAGGAGCATGAGCACACGGGAAGCTGACCACATGCGTGGTAGGTATTACATGCATACGGGTTATGTTCCAAATCCACGCATGGAACACCCAAGCTATGGGTCAGTAATATCTAAACAGATTCAGAGAGACGACCTTAAGATTCCTCAGTTCATTTCAGTGAACGGGGCTAGCGTTGGAGCTGGGTTCTTGGGTTCTCAATACTCCCCCTTTGTTGTAAACAGTGATGGTAGAGTCAGAAATCTAGATATAAAAGTAGACGAAAGATTCTACCAAAGGATGTACACTCTAGATCTCATAGAAAATAATTTCATCAATTCCAACAGAGGGTCTCTACCAAAAGAGCATCAGAAGGTATTGAGGAAAGCGTTTGATGTACTTACCAGCCAACAGATGGATGCTCTAAAAGTTTCTCAGGAGCCTAGCGAAGTTCTTGAAAGATACGGAGACAATAGCTTTGGTAAGGGTTGCCTAATGGCTAGGAGACTTGTAGAAGCTGGAGTCCCATTTATAGAGGTTGGCTTCGGCGGCTGGGATAATCATCAGAATATTTTCAGTACATTACGTGATAACAAGCTCCCTATACTAGACAGAGCCATGAGCGCTTTGTTTGAAGATTTAGAACAGAGGGGCCTGCTAGAAGATACAGTTGTTCTATGGATGGGGGAGTTTAGTAGAACCCCTAGAATCAACCAGAATACCGGTAGAGACCACTGGGCAAGGAGCTGGAGCGTGGCTCTGGGTGGTGGAGGCATCAACGGCGGCTTAGCAATAGGTGAGACCGACAAAAATGGAACAACTGTAGAGACCGAGCCGCATACCTCACAGGACATCATGGCTTCCGTATGTAAATGCTTAGGGATATCCCTAGACACCACATTCACAAGCAACAGCGGAAGACCAATGAGGATAGCAAATTCAGGACATGTAATAAGTAAGTTATTCTAACGGAGAAATAGCTATGAAGTCGGTGAAAATATGGTTCGCAATTATCGTCCTTGCTGCCCTTGGTACAAATATAGGACTGAACTTACGCACAATTGAGCACATCAGGCACCAGACAGAAGACCCTTCAGATGTAGAGATGGGCATCATGTCACAAATGAATGCTATGCACTTTCAGGGGCATCAGGAGAGAACTGTCCTAATGGAAAGAGTCCTTGGTATTGAGCACATACACGGTATGCATGCAGGGACTCACATAGAAATGTGCGAAGGGTGCCGAGCAAACAAGCGTAGAGAGTCAGAAACTCAGGGGGAAAGCGTAACTCTCGCAAAATAAAAGTGCTTTGAACGTCGTCACTTGCTATAATAGAGTGAGGACAAAATGATTTGAAAAAGGAAAAGTTGCAAATGGAATGGTCTCCCATTCATAACTATACGCATTATAGTTTACTAAAAGGTTTCTCTAAACCAGAACAGCTCGCAAAGAAGTGCTCAGAAAACGGGTACAAGGCTTGCGGCATAGCTGACTATAAATCTATCTCAGGAGCAGTGTCTTTCTATCAGGCCTGCAAGAAGCATAATATCAAGCCGATTATTGGCTGTTCCTTTGACAGCTACACGTTGATCGCTAAGAATAAAGACGGCTGGCTGAACCTAATCGAGATAGTGTCTCTGCTTGACGAAGATGGCAACATCCCGTCAGAGCTTTCTTACAAGGTCTTTCAAGAGGGAAATCTTATCTGCATAGCGGATAAGTATTACCCCATTCTAGGTAAAGACTCCTATGTTACGTCCCCAGCACTAAGCCCAACTTATTATTGCGACAAAGAGGATGCCCCTCTGCATAGAGTGCTACTGTGTTCATACCTGAAGACAACGCTCCCCAAGGCGAAGAAAAGCCTGAAGTCTGGCGATTTCGATCCGACATTTGAGAAGTTCTTTAGTCATGAAACTTTTCACTTACCGGATAGACGTGAGGTGACAGAGGTACTATTAGACGAATGTTCAGATGAACAGATAAATTCCGTCATAGAAATAGTTGAGAAATGTGAAGAGTATGATATACTCAGTAAACCTATGCTGCCGGAGTTTCCAATACCTACAGGCGAAAGCGAGGAGGATCTGCTGAAGAGTCTTTGTCGAGAGGGTTGGAAGCAGTACTTGCTTGACTCTGGCAAGCTAGACTCTGAGGAATCTGAAGCTCATTACGCTGAAAGGTTTCGTGAAGAACTAGGTGTCATTAAAGAGGCTAACCTCTTCGGATACTTTCTTATTGTGTGGGATATTATACGCTTCGTAAACAGCGAGGGGTGGTTATCTGGTCCGGGTAGAGGGTCAGCAGCCGGATGCCTCATATCTTACCTAATGGGAATCACTAAGATTGACCCAATCGAATATGATCTTCTATTTGAAAGGTTCTACAACAGCGGAAGAAATACAGAAGGTCACATCTCGCTTCCCGACATTGACATAGACGTACCCGGAAAGAAGAGAGACGAAATCATAGATTACCTAAAAGACAAGTACGGTCACGAGAACGTTAGCCAAATGATTACCTTTGGTAGACTACAGGGGCGTAGCGCATTAAAGGAAGTTCTTAGAATAAATGAGGCATGCTCATTTGGAGAAATGAACGAGATCACCAAGAGCCTCCCCAACGAGGCAGACATCTCAGACCAACTGCAAGAGATGGATGAAGAAGATAGATCTATCATTCGTTGGGCACTAATCAACAACCCAGAAGAACTCAGGGACTTCTGTTTTATAAACGACCACGGAGACCTAGATGGAGACTATGCAGAGTTCTTTGACCAAGCAATCAGAATGGAAGGAACCTTCAAGTCGCAGGGTAAGCATCCAGCAGGCGTAGTTATTTCCAGAGACAAGCTTAAGCTGGTATGCCCTATGGTTAAACAAAGGAACAAGGATGAAAAATTAGCTGGTCTGGAAATGTCTGACCTAGAAAGCTTGGGCCACGTTAAATTCGATGTTCTTGGTATCAACCTTCTCGATAAGATCATGAAAGTTAAGGATCTCATAAACCAAACCTAATTTTGTAACTAACAGGAGACTTTGAAATGTCTAATAAAGACATAATTGTATTTGATTTTGAAACTGGTTCTAGAAACCCACACAAAACCCAACCAACCCAGCTAGCCGCCATAGCCTTAGACGGTAGAAACTTGCGCCTAAAGGGTACGTTCAACAGCGAGATCAGGCCAATTCTCAGCGAGAAGAAGGCGATTGAAGCGGGAGTAGATCCTGTTGAAGACGAGGCTCTTCGTATCACAGGCAAGACCAGAGAGGCTCTAAAAAAAGCCCCGACCATCAGGTCTGTGTGGAAGAAGTTTGTACAGTTTGTTGAACAGCATAACTGGAAGGGAACCTCATGGTTTGCCCCAATCCCCGCTGGGTTTAACATCATCGGGTTTGATATGGTTATCATCAATAGGTTATGTAAAGAGTACGGACCTTACGATAACGACAGGTGTCAGCAAAAGTTGTTTAACCCCATCTTCAAAATAGATGTTATGGATAATGTATTCATGTGGACTGAGGGAGACCCATCTATCAGATCTATTAGCATGGATTCTCTTCGTGACAGGATGGGGATGAGTAAGGAGAATGCGCATGACGCGCTTCAGGATGTTAAGGATACTGCTAACATCATGATTAAATTCATGAAAACACATAGAGCAGTATACCAAAATTTGAGCTTAGATAAGGCATTTGCAGATGGAAACTCTTATATCTAAAGAAAGAACTGGGATAGACTACAACTCTCCAGAAACTTGGAGTCTCTTTAGTGAGGGAAAAACAAAAGGAATTTTCCAGCTTGAGAGCAATCTAGGTAGATCTTGGTCGAAGAAGCTTAAGCCCACAAACATAGAGGAGCTAGCAGCATTGATAGCCCTCATCCGACCCGGATGCTTAAAGGCTATTCAGGACGGCAAGTCTATGACCCAGAGGTACATTGATCGCAAGAGGGGCATAGAAGAGGTAACTTATTTAGATGAGTCTCTTGAGGAAATACTTAAGCCAACCTATGGAGTGCTTGTATACCAAGAACAATCCATGCGTATAGCCCAGAAAATTGCTGACTTCAACCTGCAAGAGGCAGACGTTTTACGAAAAGCTATCGGTAAAAAGAAGGCTGGCCTCATGGCCCAAGTAAAAAAGTCCTTTCTAGAGGGCGCTGAAAGCAAAGGGTTGGTTACCAGCGAAGTCGCTGAGGAAATCTTTAGTTGGATTGAGAAGTCCTCCAGATACTCTTTTAATAAGTCACACGCTGTTGCTTATGCAATGTGTTCTTACTGGAGCGCATATTACAAAGCCACGAACACCAGTGAGTTCTTCCTATCCTACATGTACTATGCCAACGAGAAGCAGAACCCGCATGAAGAGATATACGAACTTGTATCCGAAGCCAAGCTATTTGACCTAGAGACCAAAGCTCCGAACATCACCAACTTTGCTGAGAAATTCAACATAAGAAATGGTAAAATCTACTTTGGCATCAAAGATATCAAGTCACTCGCAGGAAAGACTGGAGACAAGGTGCTTGTGGCGGTACAGGCACTGAAAGACAATCTAGGAAAACCGCTGAAAGACTTGAGCTGGATGGAGATACTTGTACATTTCTCGCCAACTGTAAACTCTACAGCGTTCAAAGCCCTCTGCTCAGTAGGATTCTTCAGAGGATTCAGCGATAAGATTACCAGAAACCAAGCTCTGTATCAATACAATATATACAGAACCCTGACGAAGGCGGAAGTCAAATGGGTTACTGAGAACTACCCAAAGAAAAGATGGAAGACCCTAGAAGATTGTCTTAAAGATCTGGCACCCTTAAAAAAGGAAGGCGGCGGCACGCATCGTGTAGACAGAAGTCAACTCATACTCAATGAGTTAAGCTTACTACAAAATCCTCCTTACGACCTAAACGATGATCCGGGCTGGGTTATTGACCAAGAAACTAAACTGCTTGGATGTCCCATAAGTATGTCTAAGGTGGAAAGTTCGGATACCTCAGCGGCCAACACAACATGCAAGGAAATAGTTAATGGCAAGACTGGATCAGGCCTATGCATATGCGTACACGTCAAGAGGGTTTCAGATTACCGCATAACTAAAGGCGACTCAAAGGGTAGGCAAATGGCGTTTCTCACGGTAGAGGACGACACATGCTCACTTGATAGTGTAATAACATTTCCAGACACCAGAGATAAACATAAGTATATATTATACGAAGGCAACAATCTAGTGCTATGCGGGTCTGTAGCAAGAAACGACAATTCTTTTATTGTTGATAAAATATATGAAATTTAATGTGTTTTATACACCTGTCGTGGCTAAAATATTAAGATAGCTTTTTCACACAAATTCTGACCGTCTACATTAGAGAGGCTTAAATTTTATGAATCTATGTTCTTTTACAGGGTATCTCGTCGAAGATCCCAAGCTATCCAAGGCTGACAGTGGAGTCAGTCGTGCAGAATTTACTCTCGTTACATATACATATAGAACCACCAAAAGCACCGGCGAAAAAAGCAGGATACCAACATACATAAGGTGTGAAGCTTGGCACACCGGAGCTGAAACCATAGGTAGCCTATTCAGCAAAGGTTCAAAGATACATGTTCATGCGACAGCAAAGAATTCCGCAAAGGGTAGTAGGGATGTAATATTCAGAGTTAACGAATTTGACACTACGGAACCCTTTGATCAGGAATAAATAATGCGAAAAAAACGGATACTCTTCTGTAGCGAAGCTACGTTTCTGAACACGGGATACGCTACATATGCCAGAGAAACTCTTAAATACCTGCATTCTACAGGTAAATATGAACTAGCAGAGCTGGCTAGTTACGGTGAACGGAGCGACCCTAGAGGACTCTCTCTGCCTTGGAAGTATTACGGTGTGCAACCAAACACAGAAAACGAACCAAAGGGTACGCAAGAGGAGCACGACCAGTATAACTCTAGTCCCACTATGCAGTTTGGTGAACACATCTTTGAACATGTATGCTTAGATTTCAAGCCAGATGTTGTCTGTGACATTCGAGACTTTTGGATGCTCGACTTTGTTGAAAGATCTCCTTACAGAGGGTTCTTTAGGTGGGCTATCATGCCAACGGTTGATGCTAGACCTCAAGCTCGCCAGTGGATAGCCACATACAGTTCAGCAGACGCCTGCTTTACTTACTCTGACTGGGCTGGTGGTGTGTTAGAAGATCAATCTGGTGGTAAAATCAACTACCTCGGATCGTCCCCACCCTCTGCCCATCCAGCATACGCGCCGGTAGAAGACAAGGATGCGCACAAGGTGGCTGTTGGCATCGACCCGGACACCAAAATTATTGGCACCGTGATGCGTAACCAGAGGCGTAAGCTTTACCCAGACCTATTCGAGGCGTTCAAGAAATTTTTAGATAATTCGGAAGACAAAAACTATAAACTGTATTGCCACACAAGCTACCCAGATTTGGGTTGGGATATCCCAGAGTTACTACAAGAGTATGAACTTTCCTCACACGTATTATTTACATATGTATGTAGACAGACAGGAAAACCATTCCCGTCCCTGTTCAAGGGGGCGGTAGCTCAGTCGCCCTTTACGGGTCAGTTTGGCTCTACACTCACTAGCGTAAAGAATGGGGTTGAATACGAAGACTTAGCCGCCATAATGAATCTTTTTGATGTGTATGTACAGTACGCAAACTGCGAAGGGTTTGGACTTCCACAGGTTGAAGCAGCAGCTTGCGGCGTGCCCGTCATGGGTACAGACTACTCAGCCATGGAAAGTGTTCTTAGAAAGCTCGAAGGGGTTCCAATCAAACCAAAGGCTTTATACAAGGAACTGGAAACAGGGTGCTTAAGGGCAGTTCCAGATAACGACTTGGCAGCACAAAAGTTTGCAGAGTTCTTTGAACAACCCAAGAGTGTTCGCAGGAAAATGGGCTTCAAGTGTAGGCAGGCTTTCGAGAAGTATTACCAGTGGGATATCAGCGGGAAGAAGTGGGAAAACTATTTTGATAGCGTTGAAATTATTCCCGAAGAGATGACTTGGAAGTCTCCACCAAGGATTAAAAACCCGGCACCCATGCCAGACCCTATTCCAGACAACGCCACCCCAGCACAGTTGAGTAAATGGTTAATAACAGATGTTCTTTGTGAACCTGAGCGGTTAAATACATACTTTGAGTCTAGACTGATTAGAGACCTCACGTATCACAGTACTACGCAAACAACTGGAGGTATGTACTTTAATGAAAGTTCGGCAGCTTTTGAGGGTAAGAATGTTAGAAACCCATACAACCTTGAGATTGCCCACAACCACATGTCAAACCTCTGTAATAGGAGAAATATGTGGGAGCAAAGAAGGTATGATCTCAACAATCAAGGAGTTGGTTAATGAAAGTTTTATACATAGGCCACTACAGGGAGTTTGGCGGTTGGTCTGACGCAGCCATCGGCCACATGCTTGCTATGGACACAGTTGGTATTGATGTGGTCGCAAGAAATATACCTTTAACCCAATCCCCCAGAGAGGATATTCCCAAGAAAATAGAACAGTTTGAAGGCAAGAGTCTTGAGGACTGTGATGTCTGTATTCAGCACGTTCTCCCTCATCACTTAATTGGAACTTCCGGCTTCAAGAAAAACATAGCCCTCCTTGAAAGCGAAAGCCTAAGCATCAAAGATAATGCTTGGTTCAACTACTTGCAGCAAATGGACGAAGTGTGGGTTCCGAACAGCGACCTTAAAAATATACTCACAAAGGACGGATTGTTTGAAGACAGTGAACGTATCAAGACCGTTCCGCACACCTGTGACCTAGGAAAATACAAGGCCCCCACTAAGCCGGTCTCCATAGAGGGTCTGGACGACAAGTTCAAGTTCTATTATATAGGAGATATGAACGACAGGAAAAACTTACGCTCACTCGTTAGGTGTTTTCACAGCGAATTTGACAGGTCTGAGCCAGTAGGACTAGTTCTAAAGCTTTGGAAATTCGGCCACTCACCACAACAAGTGCGTGAGCTAGCTGTCAACATGTGTAATCAAGTTAAGCAAGAATTAAGAATGTATAAGTCGATTGAGTCCTACCACACAGAATCTATTATATCAGAGCAGATTCCAGAGGAGGGGATTAGGGCGTTGCACCAGTATGGCGACTGCTTTGTTTGCCCATCTCATGGAGAGGCTTGGTCTATACCATCTTTTGACGCGATGTGCTACGGTAAAACCCCAATATGTAGCAACTTTGGAGGCCCTAAAGAGTTCATAGGAACAGATCCAGACATAAATAAAGGGACTCTTGTTGAAGGGTTCTTTGATGTATGCGACTGCACCGACTCACCATTCCCCACATTGTTTACTGGGAGGGAGCAATGGTTTGACCCTAGCGAGGGAGGGATTAAAAGTGCTATGCGTTACTATTACGAACAAAGAGACAAGATAGATAGGCAGGTAGGCATTGAAAGTGCGGAAAGGTTTTCTTACGAATCCGTAGGAAACTTAATGAAAGATTACCTTGGAGGTTAATATGTATTTTACAAACTACGTTGGGAAAAATTTAATCGACGGAACTTGGTGGAACTCAGGCGGCGATGTCAAGAACACTAACCCCTGCGATGGTTCGCAAATAGGAGCCTTCCCGCAAACTCCATCACAGCAAATTAATGAAGCGTGTGAGGCAGCTAGAAATGCATCTGATGACTGGAGAGATCTCAGCAGGGTTAATAGAGCTGAATACTTATTCAGGGTTGCTAAGATCTTAGAAAGAGATCTAGATCAGTTTGCTACAGCTATCTCCCTAGAAACAGGCAAGAGTTATAACGAGTCAATCGCAGAGGTTAACGAAGCCCTACACATGGCTCAGTATGCGTTTGGTACCGGCAGGATGCCTCATGGAGAAGCGTTGTCTTCTGAGATAGCAGAGAAGGACGCTTACATGCTACGGAAGCCGAAGGGTGTTGTAGCCATTATAAGCCCTTGGAATTTTCCTCTAGCTATTGGTGCATTCTGGTGTGCTGCCCCAGCTCTAGTAGAGGGAAATACAGTTGTAATCAAACCCAGTGAAGACGCTCCGCTTAGTACGGAGCTGGCTGTTAAGGCTTACGTAGAGGCTGGAATACCACCGGGAGTTCTAAACCTCATCCATGGTGACGGTGAAGTAGGTGATGAGTTAGCGAAACATCCAGAGGTAGACCATATTTGCTTTACTGGCAGTGCCGAGGTTGGACAGCATATACGCAGAGTCTGTGCTGATAGCTGGAATAAGACATGCTCTTGCGAGCTTGGCAGCAAATCGGCTGTAATAGTTTTTGATGATGCCAATTTCGACCTAGCAGTATCTGCCAGTATAGCAAGTGCATTTAAGCTTTCAGGGCAACGATGCGTGTCTGCTGGGAGGCTTATAGTACAGAGAGGAATTTATGATCAATTTTGTGAAAGCTTTACTAAGTATGCAGGTCAGGTAGTTGCGGGTCAACCGTTTGATGAGCAAGCTACTGAAGAAAAAGATAGCTCTAACTTCTTCGCCTTTGGTGAGGGTAAATCTTCATTTGTAAGTCCTGTGGCAAACAGCTTAGCTTACATGGGGCCTCTAATTAATGAGCAGCAGCTTGAGAGAGTTAAGAGGTTCAATCAACTTGTAATCGAGGATGATATGGCAGAAGTGCTTGTTGAGCCTACCTATAAAGTTCCGGGAAACTATGCGTCACCAATGGTATATAAGACGGAATGGAGAGATGCTCCCTACCTAAAGCAGGAAGTTTTTGGACCACATGTTGCCATTATCCCCTTTGATACTGTTAATGATGCTGTCCACATTTACAATGACACTGATTATGGATTGGCTGTTGGAGTAATTACAGAAGACTTTAAGAAAGCGAGGATCTGCCGTGATAACTGTGACTATGGTATGTGTTATTGGAACGGTGGTAGTATTGCTGCTGAGTCGCACCTTGGATTTGGTGGAGTCAAGAAATCAGGAAATGGTTTCCCATCAGCGGCGAGAACCGTAAGAGCAGTTACACACGAGGTGGCTTGGACTGTTAATCACGACGAAAAACTTAGCTTTCCGCAGGGGATGGAGTAATGGGTGTCTGGGCTTTAGTGATAGCCTTTTTATTATACCTAGTGGTATCAATAGATTTATGGTATAAAAAGAACTACGCCTTAGCTGTAGTGTTCCTGTGCTACGCTGTAGCAAATTTAGCATACATATGGGTAGGCGATTATCTCAAAGGAGGAAGCTCATGAAGGCTGTAGTGATGGGAGCTGGACGTATGGGGCAAGCCATAGCTTGGTCTATGGATAAATTTGGGTATGAAATATTTTTGGTTGATAACAATTCCAAAAACTTGTTTGATACTGAGTATGACTTTTCTAAGGTTTCTTTGATACACGCATCCTCTGAGGACTACTTCAACGATAATGCTGACATTGTGATTTCCGCAATGCCCTACCATCAGAATTTCCACATAGCTAAAAAGTGTATTGAATCAAACGTCCCCTACTGTGATCTTGGCGGTAGCGTGCCTGTAAGCCGTCAGATCAACGAACTTGCTCGTCAAAAAGGGGCGACTGTAATAACAGACCTAGGTTTAGCTCCGGGATGGGTTAATATCATTGCTGAGGATGGAGCTGTGCAATCATCCCCAGAGTCAATTAAGATGATGGTTGGAGGGCTTCCCAAAAACCCCAACAACTACCTGAAATATAATTGCACTTGGTCATATGACGGGCTGATTAACGAATATAAAGACTCCTGTGAGGTTCTTGTAAATGGATTCCAGACAATTGTACAGGGAATGGAGGGTCTGGAACTTGTTGAGACTTCCCTAGGTGTGTTGGAAGCTTTCTATACCAGCGGAGGTGCTGCTCACAGTGTTTCATCTATGCAGGATAGGGGGGTTAAGAACTGCTACTATAAAACTCTAAGGTATCAAGGTCATAGAGACGCCATGAGATTTCTTATGTATGAATGCGGTCTTGATGGCGAAGACTTGAAGCAAGCTATAATTAAAGCATGCCCTCCGGCTGAAGATATTGTTGTTGTCCGTGTAGACGTAGACGGTACAGTTAGTGAAAAAATAGTCGAGAGTTGTGATAAGTTTAGTGCAATGCAAAAGGCTACGGCGTTTCCGATATCATCTGTCGCAGATCTGATTGGACACAGAATAATTGAAGGACCATCGTCTTACAAGGATGTACCATACCAAACATTTGAATCGAACCTTAACCAACTTTTTAACGAGGTAAAAGATGCCGAATAGCACAATCAACATTATAAAAGAAGCTGTTTCCGGCAAGAGAAAGAAGTATAACATACTAACCTTTCCTACGCATGAGCGGTATGAAACCCAGCTAGCGAAAACTGGGCACGATTTCTACGCATTTAGCGCGGAAGGTCAGAAGAAGTGGAACGAAGACTTTGCTCCTAGACCTAGTAACTATTATGTCCTTCCAGAAAATGCTATCTACCAAGCAATTGAATACGATTTCATACTCTCGCAGAGCAAGTTCGGTCAATTTCACCTAGCTCAAAGGCTAAACGAAATGCTTGATCTTCCGGTAGTGTCCCTAGAACATACCCTGCCAATCCCTCAATGGCCAGAAGGACAAGCTCAACAGATGGCTTCAATGGTCGGGGACTACAATGTATTCATATCGGAGTTTTCAAGAGATGCTTGGGGTATGGGTGCTGATAATATTGATGTCATACATCACAGTGTGGACACAGAGACATTTAAACCTTATGAAGTAGAGAAAAGTGGCAACGTGCTGAGCGTTGCAAACGATTTTATAAACAGAGACTACTGCTTAAACTACAGCGGCTGGAAGAGGATAACGGAGGGATTAGATGTTAGGGTTGTCGGTGATACTGAAGGTCTTTCAAAGCCAGCATCCTCTACAGAGGAATTGGCTACTGAGTACAATACAGCAAGCGTTTTTCTTAACACCTCTACCCTGAGTCCAATACCAACTTCTCTCCTAGAGGCCATGTCTTGTGGGTGTGCCGTTGTATCTACGGCAACTTGCATGATACCGGAGGTTATAGAGAATGGCAAGAACGGATTCATTTCTAATGACGAGTCTGAGTTAAGAGCCTTCATAGAGGAGCTTCTAAAAAACCCAGACCTTGCTAAAAACGTTGGGAATGAGGCGCGAAAGACAGTCGTTGAAAGATTCTCGGAAAAGGTTTTTATAGATAACTGGAACAATAAATTTGACGAGGTGATGAAGTGAAAATACATGTAGTAAGCGGAAGCGAGGGTCATATAGAGGGATACGAGAGAGTGGAAGTCTCCGAGAATGGAGATGCGAATCTTTCTGCGTACTCTGATAATGAATGTTCCTTTATATTAGCCACAGACGCTTTAGATTCTATGGGATATGACCAAGCCAAGATATTTATTATGACCGCTAGGCAAAAGCTTAGGCTTGGTGGCACCGTAATAGTGGGCGGGACAGACATGAGGCTGTTTGCAAGGTCTATTGTTGCAGATCAAATCAACGTAGGAGAAGCAAACCAAGTATTGTTTACAAAGAGGTCTATGTTAGACACAAACACAGTATCGTCCATAACTAAAGATATAGGCCTTAAAGTAATAACAACAAGGATAGCAGGTATTCACTATGAAGTCGAAGCAAAAAGAGAAACGCCTTCAAACTAGCTGTAAAGGGTGTGCTTTCGCAATATACGAAGGCGACACACAGACCGGGTGCAAGTTTGGCAGGACTGAAAAGTTCCTTGAGAGAGGGGAACTCTTCGAGGCATATGACGAGGAGAAGGAGTTCTTTGTCGTAAAGAGGTTGTGTAATCTCGCTAGGCCTACAGAATATAGCTCCGAAGACTCTGGAATGGCAGAGGTTAGGGACTCGATTAAGCCCTCAATATTTATTTCTGTAGAACTTGACGGTGCAACAGAAGGGGAGTTTAATAATTTCTTCAACACAATGAAGAACATAGACTACCCTACTGATAAACTGTCCATAATCTTGTCTCAGCCGTTTGAGGCTACCAAGGAGCAGAGAAAGCTGGGAACTAAACTTCTTTGCGATATTAAGAATTTGGGAATCAAGGCTCAAGTAGTGTTTAATATAGTAAGCAGCATGAGAGAGTATGATGCCTTTAAGAAATGCGAAAAGAATTTTAGCTACTATAGTTTCCTTTCGATTAAAAGCACTTTACACAACGGTATGTTGCCGTACATTGACAAGGTTCTAAATGAAGACATGGACAAAGTGGTATTCTTCAGGCTTAATGAGATAGGCTTTATCTCATCATATGCCTTCCTTATGAACTATGGTAAGCATATTGGAGACTACAAAGAATTCGAGAAAGAAATGGAAGAAGAAGCTGAAAAGCTTGACCTTTATAAGGAGAAAAGTTTTGGTTAAAAAAGTACTGATGACTGGCGGTTCTGGCTTTATAGGACACCACCTTTGCGAACACATATTAAAAGAGACTGACTGGGAAATTGTGTGCATGGATAGGCTGGACTGCTCCGGCACTCTTCACAGATTACACGAAGTCTTAGAGTCACACAAACACTGGAAATCCCGAGTCAGTTTTGTCTTCCACGATCTCAAGGCTGAAATAAATTCATTTACAGCTTCTCAGATAGGGCGTGTTGACTATATCCTGCACCTAGCTGCTGGCTCACACGTAGATAGAAGTATCGAAGACCCAATGTCTTTTGTTATGGATAATGTAGTAGGAACCACTAACCTGCTAAATTATGCAAGATCACTGGACTCGCTGGAGCTGTTCATGAACTTTTCCACTGATGAGGTGTTTGGCCCAGCCCCTGAAGGGGTTAAGTATAAAGAATGGGATCGGTATGATTCGACTAATCCATATTCAGGATCAAAGGCTGGGGCGGAGGAGATGTGTTTAGCGTTTGCAAATACCTACAAACTTCCGTTAGTCATAACCCATTGCATGAATGTCTTCGGAGAACGGCAACATCCTGAAAAGTTCATCCCCATGTGTGTCAATAGGGCGTTAACCGGAGAAAAGGTTTATATCCATGCCAGCGCAGAGGGTCAACCCGGCAGAAGGCATTACATACATGCTAGAAATACCTCGGCGGCGGTACTATTTTTAATGCAAGGAAAATGGGAACACAGAGAGAAGTATAATATAGTAGGAGAAAAAGAAGTTGACAACTTGCAGATGGCTCAATTTATAGCAGGTGTTGTTGGTAAACCGCTGAATTATGAACTATTAGACTTTCATAGCAGCCGACCCGGACATGACCTTAGATACGCTTTGGATGGTGGAAAAATGGAGTCCTTGGGATGGTCCCTTCCTATTAACTTTGAGGATAGTTTAGAGAAGACTATACGGTGGACACTAGAAAACAATAGGTGGCTAGGCTAGATTTCTATGCGAAGAAAAAGCACTTTCATAACCTCTCCGAGCATTCCTCAGAGAAGAATGGACGAGCTTGTTAGTGTGGTACTCCTTTCTGAAAAGTCTGGGTACCGCATGAAGTCATACGGGCCAACCCCTCTACTGAAGATGGGTGGGCAGTGTTTGATAGACATGCAGATATCTGCAATCAAATCAGTATTTTCCAACTTCGAGGTGGTGGTTTGTTGTGGGTTCGACTCCGAGAAGGTTATAAAGCACATAAGAAAGAACTACCCGGACACCAGAATTAGGGTGGTTGAAAATCAGATATATCAACACTCAAACTGTTGTGAGAGTCTGAGGCTTTGCCTTAATAATATCAACAACAGCAGAGTTCTGGTTTCCAAGGGGTCGCTCATGTTAGACCCAGAGATATTGTTGTCAATAGATCCTTCTCAAACACACGTAGTATCAGCTTTGGAGGGGTCTAGAAACCTAGACGTTGGCTTTACCGCTGACACAAAAGGGGCAATACAAAATTTTTCGTATGGTATAAACAACGTTTGGTCAGAGATGCTTTATCTAAACTCCATGAAAGCCATAGAGACATTGAGGGAGATTGTATCTTTAATTGACTTTAAGAACAGGTTTCTTTTCGAGGCTTTGAATAGGTTTATACGGGGGGTTGAGATATCTGTTATTCCATACACTGAAAAACAACTTATAAATATCAACAACATAAAAACATACCACATGATACGGAGATACTATGAAGGCACTAGTACAAAACTACACGACTAGCACCAGCACAGAAGCGGCATACCTGCACGAGTCACTCAATTGCCTCAATGGTGTGGAGTCTGCTTTCTGGAGCGACACCAATGTCAGCGTCTTTGATATGTTTGATATCGTGAAGCCTGACATTTTTATTACGCATATAACCCTCCTAAACGATGACGCGCTTAAGTACTTACGCAGAAACCAGAGGATAAAACTAATTGTTAACGTGACAGGTTCTTCGCAAGAAACAGTTGACCTAATAAACCATGTTGTTAAAGAAACCAAAATAAACTGCCCGCTACTGTTTACCAATCAGCCCAAGAGACTCAACAGGTTGTCCTCTAAGGGAACTAAACTTATCAGTGTCATGCACGGCGCTGACTTATTTGCTAGTAGAAGGGGTAGAAGGTTTCCTGAATATCAGATAGAACTAGGACTGCTAACAGACTACAAAAGTGATGACAGATTGGACGAGCTGCTGTCTTCTGCGGAAACATACCACTACCTGACACAAAACTCACAACCTCTAGAGGGTTCGGACATACATATGTCTGCCTTTGATATGTACGAGCTTTATGGTAAATATAACAAATTTGTAGTATCGGTTGAAGATCCTTATATACCGCAAGCCTTTTTTGATGCCACCATATACGGCAACAAGACATACTATCATTGTAAGTATGATGCGCAGACGGATAGGATGAAGGACGTTTTGGATGGGGTCTTGAAGGTGGGCAGATTTGTCTGCGGAACCCAGAAGGAAATAGCTGAAGACGATAGTAATTTTGACAGGGTTAAGGATACTGTGCTAGAAAAACACACATGTCTCAATAGGCTTGCTAGGATATTTTCTAATATCAAGATGCCTGATCTCGAATCGCAAACCAAACAACTAATTGGAAACATCTCAAAATGATTACAGCAATTCTTAATGGGTATAAAAGGCCTCACACCCTATCTGAACAATATGAGGCAATCAAATCACAGACAATAGACGATGTTGACATCATGTTCTGGGGTAACTACCACAAAGATTCAATGGAATCATTCCCCAGTGATGTGATAGAGCAATGTACATCAGCATTTTGCAACAAGAACCTAGGTGTTTGGGCTAGATTTGCCTACGCCTTGAACGCTGACACTGAATATGTGTGTGTTTTTGACGATGACACCATTCCCGGAAAAAGATGGTTAGAGAATTGTCTGGAAACTATGAAAACTCACAGGGGTTTACTTGGTTGTAGGGGTGTCAGAATGACTGGAGATGACTATAATATGTATCCGGGTTGTACATATGAGAGCATCAGCTCTGGATATGGAAATGAGCAGCCTGAACCTGTAGACATAATGGGACATTGTTGGTTTTTTGAAAGAGATTGGCTACGTGCTTATTGGGCGGAAATGCCTAAGACTCCCCTGACGAGAGGTGGTGAAGATATGCATTTCTCATACGTTATTCAAAAGCATTTTGGTTTATACACCTACGTTCCCCCTCAACCGAAAGAAGAACCTGAAATGTGGGGTTCCTTGGACCCCTCTAAGTATGGGGAAGACATGGCAGCTACATCCAGAACTTCTGAAGGTCACATGCAGGCCAACTCATATTGGAATTATATAGTATCACAGGGTTATAAATTAGTAAAGGATAGGCAGCAGCAATGATACTCATAGCATTTGGAACAAGACCTGAGTGGATTAAGATCAGACCAATAGTAGATGCCATACACGGGGAAATACCGTATAAGCTCCTCTTTACAGGGCAGCACACATCATTAATTGATGACAGTATAGAGAATTACCAGTATGAACCTATGACTATAAGCAGCGATGGCTGCGACAACAGGCTAGATTCTATAGTTTGTTCCTCGTTGAAAAACTTTCCAGACGGTGAGTACTCGGCGGTAATGGTTCAGGGCGACACAACCTCAGCATTTGCGGTAGCATTGGCGGCATTTCACAGAAGTATTCCCGTTATACACCTAGAAGCAGGTCTGAGAACATTCAACAATAAACACCCGTACCCAGAGGAGTTCAACAGAGCGTCAATCACTTCATTGGCAGACATCCACCTTTGTCCAACAGAGACTGCGGAACGAAACGTAAAGAACGAAAACCCTAACGCCAAGACGTATGTAGTTGGAAATACAGTTCTGGACCACTTGGTTGGCCTTGAGCCTAGTCTTGGGGACTTTGTTC
>Ga0114932_10001602_pt1 | contig 25360 bp, 24 predicted proteins | sample 2SBtaG_2_FD_87286 | JGI IMG/M metagenome (GOLD analysis project Ga0114932, IMG submission 87286) | Deep subsurface microbial communities from Kolumbo volcano to uncover new lineages of life (NeLLi) - 2SBTROV12_ACTIVE470 metaG | ecosystem: Environmental > Aquatic > Marine > Volcanic ...
GGAGCCGTGAGTTTTTTGAAGAAATAAGTCATCCAATAGCTGGTACTGCGGGATATCCTAGCATGGGACCACAGTTGTCAGATTATAAATTTCCTGCGCGAACTCCGGCTCCTTTGCTTGGTCAACACAACGGTATGTTTTTCAAAAATGTATTAGGTTATACCACACAGGAAATGCTTGATTTATACGTCTCCAAGATAATTTGAAAATTGTGAAATTAAATATGGAAGATTCTGTCGTATGAATAGTCTGCCGTTAGAAGGGATAAGAGTTGTAGATATAAGCAGGGTATTTGCTATGCCTTACTGTGGCGCATATCTTGCTGATTTGGGCGCGGAAGTTATTAAAATAGATACGCATTACTCAGAGTTCGTTGATACCACTAGAACTCTGAATGGACCATACCCAGACAATGTTCCTACTGAGGATTATTGGGAAACTGCTGGTACTTTTCAGACGCTGAATAGAGGTAAGCGGAGTCTTACCTTGGATCTGAGATCTGAAGAAGGTCTAAAGACATTAAAAGAACTCATCGGGATTAGTGATATATTTCTCGAAAATTTCACACCGAGGGTGATGCGTAGATTTGGGCTAGATTATCCTAACTTAAAGCAAATGAAACCTGATTTAATAATGGTTTCTAATACTGGGTATGGTCATAGTGGTCCTTGGAGCAATTTTGGTGCCATGGCGACCGCATTGGAGCCAACGCATGGAACCGGAGCCTTCATGGGTTATCTAGAATCTGACGATGAAGGGAGGATGTCTGAAGGCTTGATACCCAATAAAATTGCGAATTCTTATACAGATTTCTTGGCAAGTTGGACTGGACAACTTGCAGTTTTAACAAGTTTGTACAATCGGCATAAAACAGGTCAGGGCATGTGGGTCGACTTAGCAATGTATCAAGTAGGTGCATCATTTATGGGTGAGGGCATTCTAGATTATGCTTTTAATGGCCGTAGGACGCGTAGGTTAGGGAATAGGCACGAATATTATTCTCCTCATGGTTGTTACAAATGCAGTGGGGACGATAGCTGGGTAGTGTTGGTAGCACGAGATGATTATGAGTGGAATGCTTTATGCAATGTGATAGGTGATAAAGAATTGATAGATAATGAAAATTTTCGTGATCCGCTGGTTAGATATCATTATCAGGATAGAATCGATGCCATTTTGAGCATGTGGACCTCTTCTAGAACTTCTAAAGAGATTATGATACTACTGCAGGAAAATGGTATTCCGTGCGGCCAAGTTCTCAACGCTAAGGAGATGCTTGCCGATAATAATTTTAATGATAGAGGTTATTTCGAATCTATTGATCATCCGGTGGATTCTGGAATAGGAAATCGAAGGTATACTAGTCGTGGGTGGAGCTTGTCAAAAAATCAGGTTCGCATTAAAGCTCCGGCGCCTGTATTAGGTGAAGCTAATGGATATGTTTTGCAAGAACTTTTGGGTCTGCCGCCTGAATATGTACTGAAATTAGAAGAGCAAGGAGCGATAGGCGATACTTTGGAGGGTGCGAAAATCCCTGCTGTAATATCTCTTGAGCGTCAATCGGAACTAGGCTGGATTGTAGACTATGACCAAAACAGATAATTACGTGTGGTTGAGGTTGGTCCTTAGTACCCAGGGAATTGTTATATTACTATTGATTGCGGTGTTTAATTAATATATGAGTGTACTTGGGTTAATATTCGATCGTCTTAATATAGTTGGTGCTTTTAAGCAACTAGGTTCTACGCAACAGCGTAAAGATACCCTTTTTGCCTTGGCGTTCGGACAATTATTAGTCCAATCGACTTTCATTCCAATTACTCTTACCATCCCGTCTATAGCCACTTATTTTTCAGTGGATATCGACGATGCATCATGGTCGGTCATAGCTAGGTTGTTAGTGCTTGGGAGCACTGTATTTATATCTGCCAGGTTAGGAGATAAATACGGTTATGCACTGGTGTTCTTTGTGGGGCTAATCGTGATGTCTATAGCTAATCTTTTAGCTGCGACATCTGGTAATTTAACGCAATTAATAATCTGGAGTGGGTTAGGTGGTGTAGGCGGTGCCCTAGTATCCGCTAATTCTAACGCTATTTTGAGTGTTGTATTTTCAGCAAACGAACGGGGTAGGGCATTTGCGGTACCCGTGACCGCTTCACGAATTGGAACATTATTAGGAGTGGGTTTATACGGCTTATTTTTATCATTTGTAAGCTGGCGCTTAGTCTTTGTCAGTACACTGCTTATGGGTTTACTGGCAATATACTATAGTTATCCAATATTAAAGTACCATTTTCAAGGGCTATTGGGTGAACGTAAATCTATCAAGATAAATTATTTATCAGCAGCTTTATTAGTAGCAACTTTAAGTGTCTTTATCTTATCTGGATCACACCTGCATGATGGATCGGAGTCTTTTACATCACCTGAAGCCTTGGGTTATCACGTGCCGATGCATGCTTTGGCATTAGCTCTAGGTTTATTATTTTTCGTAACTCAGATCAGAAGCTCTAATCCATTTTTAGACTTTCAATACTTTAGAAGAAAATATTTTTCTATGGCGTTGTTTAGTAACACAACCTTCCATTTATCTATGTTGACTATTTTTACATTAGTTCCAATCGTGGTTGAAGATGGGCTTGGGTATACTCCTCTAGTAGTGTCGTGTATCTTGCTTGTTCATCAAAGTTTTGGATTATGGCTTCCAGCGATAGCAGGAATGATTTACGATCGATACAACCCGAGATGGCTCGGTCCAGTTTCTCTAATGTTAGTAGCGATTGGAGTCGGACTACTTGGGATTTTTGCCGCCGTTGTCCCGGTGTGGGGAATCCCTATATTGCTCATTCCTGCTTCTATAGGGACAGGATTGTTTATATCTCCTTATAACGCATTGGTGATGAATACTTTGCCTGAGAACAGAGGATTTGCTTCTGGAATGCTGGAGACAACTAGGCAGATGGGACATACGATTGGTACTACCATGGCCGCTATGATCCTAGGTCTGAGTTTGCCCGCTACGATAGGACTTATATCGGACATTGACGCCCAGATTTATTATCAACAGGGTTTTAGAGTAGCAGCTTTGACTGTAGTTTGGATAGTTTCTGCTGGTTGTGTAGTAGCTTTATTCCAGAAAGTACCCGTGGTAGTGTCGACCTCTGGCCCGCAGGAAGGCTCGGCCCCGGCTAGTGCGGACTAATTAAAACTTGGGTATCAAGTGTTGAATTGCCAATTGTACAGTTGCTTAGGTAGACGGATGCATTAGGAGGCATATGTCAAAAAACATTGCAGTAATCGGTACTGGTGCTACTGGGAGTGTGATTGGCGGTTTGCTGACGGCCGGAGGTCATGATGTAACTATGATTGACCAATGGGGTGCACATGTTAACGCTATGAAAGAGTCGGGACTGCATATATCTATTCAGGAAGAAGAATTTACAGTGCCAGTACACGCAATCCACCTTTATGAGGTATGCCAGCTAGATACTCTATTCGATATTATTTTTATAGCTTGTAAATCTTATGACACTTTGTGGCTAACTCATCTGATCGCTCCCTATCTACAGTCTGACGGATTCATGGTTTCTGCTCAAAATAGCTTAAATGACGAATGGATAGCGCCGATTGTAGGGCATACAAGGGACATTGGGTGCGTGTTAACTATGTCTTCAGAGGTGTTTGAACCGGGGCATCTGAAGCGTAACACTCCAATGGACAGAGTCACTTTCACCCTCGGAGAATTGAGTGGCCGAATAACCCCTAGATTACAAGAACTCCAGCAGATTCTGAGTTCTGCCGGGAAAACAGAACTTACAACTAATCTGTGGGGACTTAAGTGGTCGAAGCTAGTTTTTAATTCAACTGTAGCGCCTGTGTGTGCTTTATCCGGATTAGGTCCTGCTCACTTGGCCGACGCTCCTGAAAGAGTACGTGTATGTCTAGAATTAGGACGAGAAGCACTGTTGGTGGGTCAAGCCCAGGGGTACTCTATGGAACCAGTGTTCGGGTTAAGCATGGAAGAAGCTATTGCATCACCTGAGTCATTGGTAGAAAACATAGTCAAAGTATCCCGATTTGAAGGGAGAGGCGCCAGATCATTTTTCCATCAAGACGTTTTGAAAGGTAGACCCACTGAGGTCGATTTTATAAATGGGTTAGTATGTAGGAAAGGTATAGAGTCTGGTGTGCCAACACCGGCTAATGATGCAGCAGTTGAGTTTGTTAAACGGTTAGAGCGGGGAGAATTATCTCCTGATCCTGTGAATGTTGCTCGTCTAGAGAGTTATATGGCTGGCTAAATACATATATTGAATTTATTTGGAGGCTAGTATGGTAGAGAAAAAAGGTCGAGCTGTAATGATGGTTATGGTAGATATTGATGCAGATATGGATGGAGACTTTAATGCATGGTATGACCAAGAACACGTTCCTGATTTATTAGCGATGCCTGGGTTTTTGAATGCTGGAAGATATCAAGCGGTAAAAGGCGGTCCGCGTTATCTGGCGTGTTATGAATTAGAGTCAATAGATGCGCTACAAACCCCTGAATATCTTAATATGCGACATAATCCTTCTGACTGGACGAAAAAAATATCATTGTCGACAAATGGGCGAAGTTATGTTCGTAATGTATATACCCAAATTTATCCCGACATAAATGATGAAAATGTTTTGGGAAGAGGCATGGCACCTGCTCTGCAGGTAGGTCGAATGGAAGTTCCGGCGGAAATCGAGGAAAAATATAATGAATATTATGACACGGTCAGGACACCATCCAACTTAACTGTTCCTGGATGTATAGCTGTGAGACGTTACTCAGCAGTAGAAGGCGGGCCTAAATATCTTACGATATATGAATTTGAACATGAGAAAGTCCCCGAAACATTAGCATGGGAAGAAAGGAGATCAATGGATCGCATGCATGAGTTTATTGGCGGACACTACGGGCATGCTCATGGCTCACCAGGAGTATATCGTCGCATTTTACCAGCTAGGGCATTCTAATAATAAAGGGAGTGCTGATCATTCAGCACTCCCTTTATTATTTGGTGACGTGATAAATCTAATCTTCTATTTTTTGTTCTAGTTGTTCTGAGGGGTTTTGCATATTAATTTGGTTGGGAGTCAATACATGAGAAAGGATGAAGTGGCCTACGTCTCTTCGCATGGGGTCTGATACCTCGCATCCGCGCAAGAAATCAAATCCTGGATCCAGTTCCTCTATGAGCTGAGCTACCTTTGAAGTACCATGTCTGGATGCCACAAGGAATTCTATGCTTTTTGGATCTCGTCCCATCTCTTCTTCTTCTTTACCAGTCTTTTCTAAATCTTCTTCGTAGTCTACTTGATCCGATATTGCCAGGGACCGTAAAGCCTCTTGGCGATGATCATTTATTTCTTTGAATAAACTGTATAGTGACTGAACTAATGTAGAAACGGCTTCGAGTCTATGTGCCACTTGACGTTGTTTGTCAGCCGCTAATTTGACTTCACTTTTTGCTTTTTCTGTCGCTACGTCCCTAGCCTGAGTGCGTTCATTGAGGTGTTTGGTTTTAGCCAATTCATCTCTGAGTCTCGGAGCATCTGACGCTAAGGATTCAAGTTTTTGGACTTGGTCCTCGGCTTCTTCAGCGAGTCTCAATTGTGCTTCAAGAGAGGTAGTATCTACATTTACCATGTTAATCTCCTTCAGTGATGAATATCCGCCCTGAAACCTTGCTAGGCTTTTCTGAAGGGTACAACTGAAAGTTGACGATTCTGATGACTAGCTTTTTGTGTGTGTTGCACACTATTAAAACGTATCACTTAAGGGTGCTTCAATAAAAATCGATGCGGAAAAAGAGCAAAACCGGCTAATATTGGCTAAATACTAGGTTTAGGGTGATGGTTATTACGAATCAGACAGGTCAACGTAGGGGTGATATGATACGCCTTAAATAGATTGTCTGTATAGGAGATGTTATGGCAATAGAAAGAATTTCTTCAGAATTAGACAATATAGTAGAGTCTGATGCGGAAATAGTAGAACTAGGTAGTGGGTATGGTGGAGAACATGGGCCAGCTGAAGGTCCTTTATGGTGGTTCGAGGACAGTTATCTGCTTTTCAGTGATATACAGAATAATTGTCGTATGAAATGGTCAGATTCCAGAGGTATTACAGTCGCTACGGCTCCTAGCAATCGATCTAACGGGCTAACTAGAGATCTTCAAGGTAGACTATTGGCTTGCGAGCACGATACTAGAAGGGTAACTAGGACAGAATTGGATGGCAGTTTGACTGTTATAGCTAATAGTTTTCAAGGAAGACAATTGAACCGTCCTAACGACGTAGTGGTCAAATCTGACGGTAGTATTTACTTCACTGATCCCTGGACTCACAGACGTCCTCGGGAGCAATGGGATCTAACATTTTCGGGTGTCTACAGGTTGTCTGCTGATTTGGGAACACTAACACTTCTAGTAGGAGATTTTCTGGTACCCAACGGAATAGCTTTTTCTCCTGACGAGAGTATTTTGTATATAAATGATACTAGAAGAGGTCATATAAGAGCTTTTGATATGCAAGATGACGGGACCCTCGCACTTGCATCGGATAGAATATTCTGTGATCTAACAGGTCCTCTCTCAGGGGTTCCTGATGGAATGAAGGTGGATGTCGAAGGCAACGTGTACTGTGGCGGATCGGGTGGATTGTGGATTATGGATCAAACAGGGTCTCATCTAGGGACAATAGTGCATGGGCAATCCGCTACTACTAATTTGTGTTTTGGCGGAGGAGATTGGAAAACGTTGTTCTTCACTACCAGGGGCACACTTGGCAGAGTAAAGTGTAATATAGCAGGCATTCCGTCTCCGACCGATCGATAGTTAATTAATCATAGGATGTGCTTGCAAAGAGTTTATGCCTGTAATATTCTGGCTCGTGAAGCTGATAATGGATTTCAGAATTCCTGTGGTGTTTAATTTCATAGTTGTAGGAGGGGACAAATGAAAAGGCTGAGATTTTCAGAAATAGATCACATTCCTTTGGGTCCTGCCAATGCAATAGATGGGTGGACAGGCGGAGAAGTGCACCGGACCAGACAGCCTCTATTAGCTGACGGAGCAAGTAAGTTCTTTAACGCCAGTATCGTTCACTTTGAAAAAGGTGCTATTACAGGTTGGCATAAACATGATACGGATCAAATACTGGTGATCACGGCTGGTAATGGAGTAGTAGCCAACGAAACTGATCAAGTAGAAGTAGCGGTAGGCGATGTTGTTCAGGTGTTGGCTGGTGAAAATCATTGGCATGGCGCGACTTCTGACACTTATATGAGCCATATAACTATTACCGGTAACGCCTAGCTTGATGCAAACGGATTGTCATTATGGCTAGAGAGGAGCGAGTATGGACCTCGTTGAAGAGCAACTAACTCAAAGTAAAACGATAGCGGTCGTAGGATTGTCCGATAACCCAGAAAGAGCCAGTTATGGAGTCTCGAGGTATATGCAACAACAGGGATACAGGATTATTCCTGTCAACCCGATGATAGCAGAAGCTTTAGGGGAAAAAAGTTATCCCGATTTGCGATCAATACCGGATCCTGTCGACATGGTTGATATATTTCGCAGGTCTGAACTCGTAGCTCCAGTAGTAGAGGAAGCTATTGAGATTGGTGCTAAGTATATTTGGATGCAGGACGGTGTTGTGGATAATGAATCAGCTGCTAAGGCTGAAGCTGCAGGTATACCCGTAATAATGGATGATTGAACACTCCGTCAACATCGCCGTAGGTTCGGCGAAAAATAGACTTACTCCTGCTTAAACATAGGTTCAAACAGGTATGATCGTTGAGCTGTCATAGGTGACTTGTTTTCCTTGACAGTATCGGACAGTGTAAGTAGTATATCTATAATCATTCTAAGGTAAGAGTGATATACGAATAACGTCTAGATTGCAGTATAAAATGTATGGTTTGTGCAATGGCGTAGTGTTATTCGTAGGATAGGAAGCATTGGAGCGTGTGGTGACATACCGTTACCACGATTTCGGATAGACCCAACGCGGGGAAAAGACAAAAATACTTGTATACAGAGGAGGAATGTATGGCAGAACAAGATATAGCTTTAATGGCTCATCTAATGCGTAGAGCTGGATTCGGAACTACGTACCAAGAGCTTGAGCGCCGAGTTTCAGCTGGGTATGAAGCAACGGTAGACGAATTGTTGAATCCTGAAAGCCAGCCTGATTTGGATATGGATATTCTTGAGCGTCATTTTATCGATTGGCGCGATATGAACGCATTGGAAGTTAACCAAGCCTACTGGACCTACAGAATGATTAATACTCAAAGGCCTTTGCAGGAAAAAGTAGCCTTATTTTGGCATGGGATACTCTGTACAGGTAATTCCAAGTGTGAGCACGGACGGCAGGTCCAGTTACAGCTTGATATGTTCCGTGATTTGGGAATGAAAACATTTCCTGAGATTCTCCGAGGATTGGCCAGAGACCCCGCTATGGTTTTCTATCTCGATAATTGTATGAGCCATAAGGGTGCTATAAACGAAAACTGGGGGCGAGAGCTACTGGAACTGTTCTCTCTGGGTGTAGGCATGGACGATGAGGCGAACTACTCAGAAGACGATGTGAAGGAAGCTGCGAGAGCGTTTACTGGATGGACCATTACTAATCCAATCCCTCGTTATCCTTACGGTAGGTATGAATCGAACTTTATTTATAATCCTTACGATCATGATGAAGAGGAGAAAACATTCCTTGGTGAAACGGGTAATTTTAATGGTGATGAGATCATAGATATAATTTGCAAGCAACCGTCCGCAGCAAGGTTTGTTGCTAGACACTTGTATAACTTCTTTGTAGCAGATGAAGCGGAAGTTCCGGCGTGGCAGCGAACTGGTCCTAGAGACCCTGAAGCTATCAAGTTGTTGGAAGAAGAGTATTACAAGTCTGGATATAACATAGGAGCTATGCTCAAGGTCCTATTTAATTCGGATTTCTTTAAAAATGCTCGTTTTGAAAAGGTCAAGAGTCCTACTGAGGTTGTTATAGGTACGATGCGTTTGGTGCGCGATTTTACTGAGCCAAAACTTGGGTTAAACCCGTTGGCAAACAACATTCGATATATGGGTCAGGACTTAATGAATCCTCCTACAGTAGAGGGATGGCATACAGGCAAGGAGTGGATTGATAGCGGTACGTTGGTAGAAAGAATCAACTTCGCAGCAGATCAACTAGGTAATACCGGCTTGCCAGGTGTTAAAGACATAGTTTCAAGGATTGAATCGGAAAAGATAACTAATCCAGAAGGTCTAGTTGATAGATGTTTAGAAATGGTAGGAAGCTATCAGTTAGCCGATGAGACTAGAGGTCAATTAGTAGAGCATGCTGGAAAAGGTGGTACCGTTACTCCAGGGACTGATGAATATTCACAGTGTATTTCCGAGATTTTGCAATTGATAGTTGCTACACAGGAATATCAGTTCGCGTAAATATAATGGATCCATCTTGAATTATTAGAAAAGTAAGTATAGGAGAAGAATAAATGACTTCTACCAAAAAAGATCCAGTATTGGTGGTTCTTCAGTTGTCGGGTGGCAACGATGCGCTAAACACGGTGGTTCCACATGGAGATCCTAGATATTATGATAATCGACCCAACGTTAGAGTCCCTGAAGATCAAGTCTTAAAAATAGACGATAACGTCGGTCTAAATCCGAATATGGGACCAATGAAGAAGATATACGATGAAGGTAAGATGGCGGTAATCCAAGGTGTTGGTTATCCTAACCCGAATCGATCTCATTTCCGTTCCATGGATATTTGGCATACCTGCGAGCCTGATACGCAAGGAACCGAAGGATGGCTCGGTAGGGCAATAAAAGAGATAGACCCCAATAAAGAGAATGTATTGACGGCTGTTAACTTCGGTCGCGGATTGCCGAGAGCTCTCGCCGCACCAGGAGTGCCGGTTGCTTCAGTTGGCAACCTAGCTACATATGGCGTGTTAACCGGAATAGAAGGAGAGGATCAGAGAGCTGATGCCCTCGATGTGTTTTCTCGAATATATTCCCCGACACTCGGACGAAGTATGGTTGTAGATTACTTATCCCAGACTGGAATGGATGCGTTGAAAGGCGCAGACATATTGAGTACAGCACCTGAAAATTACTCGTCTACCGTTGAATACGGGGGTGATGTGGTTGGCCAGTATATGAAAAATATAGCTCAGGTTCATTTGGCCGGATTTGGAACTAGAATCTTATATACGACAGCTCCATACAACAGTTTCGATACCCATGCTGGAGAATTAGCTGCCCATGCGAAGCTATGGACAGATACGTCAAATGCTATATCGGACTTTTACGATGATCTGCGCGAGCATAATGCCAGCGATAATGTATTACTGTTGGTGTTTACAGAATTTGGACGCCGAGTTCATGATAATGGATCTGGCACTGACCATGGCTCTGGCGGCATGGCTTTCTTGATAGGCGATCATGTGAACGGTGGCTTGTATGGCGAATATCCGTCATTGGAAGAAAGCAAGCTCCTAGAAGGCGACTTGCACTTCAACAATGATTTTCGAGGGATATACACAAGCATAATCGAAGATTGGATGAATATGGATGCTAAGCCTATAGTAAACGGTGGATTTGAGAAATTCGCATTGGTCTAAATCGTGACCAGACTTAGGCATAATTTAATAAGGTTGATTAAGACCTAGTTCTTTTGGAACAACAATATTGTGAGGTAATAATGGCTACACAAACAATAAGTGTAACGTTGCAGTACGAGAAATCCATCGGAAGGGCGGAGTTTTCTGGACCTGGATTCCGTAATCCTGTCGCCATGGCACGTGGCGAAGACGATACCATGTATGTGGTTAGTAGATCATACGAATACAGACCAGATGGTAAACGCATAACCATATGTACAACTGATGAGGATTATGTAGGGGAGTTTGCCAGAGGTGTAACTGACCAAGGAGAAGGTGAGGCTACATCGGCCGATGGCGCTCTTATTTGGCCGACCGCGATAGCTATCAATAGTGAGGGAAACGTCTACGTTGCTGATGAAGCCCTAGATAGAATATCGATCTACAGTCAAGATGGTGAATATATAGGTAAATGGGAGAAGTCCGGTTCTGGTGATGGCGAGTGGAGCAAACCCTCGGGTTTAGCTTTCGACCTTAATGATGCGTTATATATTGTAGACAGTGGTAATAACAGAGTACAGAAATTTAGTAAAAATGGTGAATTCCTCGGAAAATGGGGATCTAAAGGAACTGGGGACGGGGAATTCAATATGCCCTATGGCATAACTGTAGATGCTAAAGGAGATGTTTATGTTGCCGACTGGCGCAACGATAGAATCCAAAAATTTAACTCAGATGGTCAATTCTTAATGAAATTTGGATCACATGGATCTGATCCAGGTGAATTGGATAGGCCAACGGATGTTGCCGTTGACAGTGATGGTGATATCTATGTGGCGGATTGGAATAACGAACGTCTGCAAGTATTCGACCGAGACGGCAACTACCTGACACATACAGATGGCGAAGGTACGTTATCTAAGTGGGGGGCGGCCAAACTAGATGGCGGGAATCCCGAGATGTGGCATGAGAGAGCCGTTGCACAAGGTATAGAACGCGAAAAATTGTTTTGGGGACCTATTGCCGTAGAAGTCGATGACGATGGAAAAATATTTGTTGTAGAGTCAGCAAGATCTCGTATTCAAGTATTTCGAAAACAGCACCCACGTTACTATGGACCTGGTGAAACTATGCCTGGGACTGTAGGTGGTGTTGGTAGTGGAAGGCTCTAATTAAGGGCTAATAAATATATATTAAGTAACTATAATTTTAAATACAGCTGCCTATATTCACTCTGGGCAGCTGTATTTAAGAAACCTTGGTTGTATCGGGGGATATTTGACTACTCATCAAGAGGTAGTGGCTCTCCTAAAGCCTCTAGGCCTTAGGTTGACTCCACAACGGCTAGCGATTGCCGAAGTTATTATCAATTCAGCGGATCATCCCACAGTTAAAGAGGTATTTGACCGAGTTAGGGAATTTTTCCCATATATAACAATAGCTACGGTCTATTCGACTTTAACAACCCTTTGCGAGTCTGGAGTAGTCCATGAGTTGGCCTTTCAGAGGCAGTCTCGTTACGATGCGAACATATCACCTCATGCTAACTTGGTTTGTATAAGCTGTGGATCAGTTATCGATTCAGAAGTAGGACAAGATACAGTTAGCGAACTTCGGGGAATAATATCGAGCGAATCGTCTTTCACTGTTGCGTCGCAGAGAGTAGATTTTTATGGCTTATGTGAAGGTTGTTCTCCATAACTGAGTAGAAATACCAGACACAGCTGACTTGGAAACTACTAATCAAAAATATTCCTATAGTACGTAATACTGTGAACTTCCTTAATACCTTGGTACACTCTTGTGATTACTATTCACATTGAAGGTGTTTGTGCGTTGGCTGTTATATCCCAATTATTCTTGACCAACTTTAGAAGTTTCGAAGAGCTAAACTTGCAGCTTTCACCTGGTATTACCGTTTTCCATGGTGACAACGCACAGGGGAAAACGACTCTGCTCGAAGCAATATACCTTTTAGCGATAGCAAGGTCATTTAGAGCTGAAAATGAAAGGGAGGTTGTAAATTTTGACGCTGCTAAAAGAGGTGAGCAAGGATTGGTGGGAGGGTTAATACTGCAGGAAAATGAACCTATTAGTGTTTATGTGGGATATCAAGCAGTCGGTCTTTCTAGTTTAGGTATAACTAGTACTAAAGATAATAATTCGACAAGTTACTCAGTTAGAAAACAAATTCGGGTTAACAAGATTGCTCGAACCTCTTCTCAACTAATTGGCCAAGTTAGTGCTGTCTTATTCAGTGCTGAAGACATTGATTTAGTGTATGGATCCCCTTCAAGACGACGCAGATTTCTGAATATATTGATCTCTCAAGCTGACCCAGCTTATGTTTCTTCTTTGCAACGATACCAAAGAGTTATTCAGCAAAGAAACCAACTTCTTAAATCGATTCGGGAGAATAGATCTGAAATAGGTGAACTAGAATATTGGGATGAACAACTAGTTAGTGAAGGCACTCAGATTATTTCTAAACGGCAACTATCTATGCTGAGACTTTCGGAACTGTGTCTAGAACACCATAGATCTTTAGGTGAATCGAACACGGGCTTTCAGATTGAGTACATGCCAAGTGTGAAACCTGGTAGAAATGCGCCTGAGACGGAAACATATTTTGCTGAATCACTTGGTGAGTTGAGGAAACGTGAAATAGGCTCTGCTACTACGTTAATAGGACCACATAGAGACGATTTTTCAATGATGGATGGTGTGAGAGATCTGGGAACATTTTCTTCACGTGGTGAGGCTAGAACTTCAGCTTTGATATTACGTTTAGCCGAAGCATCCTATTTGTCTGCTAACCGAGGAGACCCTCCGATTGTATTATTGGATGATGTGTTATCAGAGATGGATGTAAATAGAAGAACTAGGGTAATGGCAAAATTGCGGGACTACCCTCAATCTATAATTACCACTACGGATAGAAGTATTGTCCGAGATTATTTTGGCGAAACAGCTTCTTATTTTTTGGTTGCGCATGGTGGAGTGCAGGAGTCCTAACGTAGTAAATGTGACAGCTTTATTCTGTGTGCTTTATTTATCGCGATGATATAATCCAATGCGTTTACAGAATTGCTTACATGGTTTATTGGAGTGAAGTGTTATTAATATAGACTCTTTGATAAATGCACTTGGACTAAGCGTGCCGTCCCTTGTTTCAGTATTGGTGTCGTTATCTGTGATAGTGGCCACTGTAATATTAGTGCTTCTGCTTTACAGTGTGATTTTTCCATTGGTGCGTCGCTTAGGCCGGTATGAGCCGAGTAGCCTCGTAGGTACATTTCTAATATCTTTAAGGTTACCAGTTGCGCTATATGTGGGGTTAGTAGGCCTTTATTTGGCTATTACTATACCGTTTAACCTAAGTGACCTTGAATCAACTTTAATCAATAAATTCGCTTTCTTATGTTGTATTGCCATTGCGGTCTTAGCAATCTCTGTTGTGATATCTAAGGGATGCTTATGGTATATCGTAAATATTGCTCCCAAAACACCTACTATATTGGATGATCGCATAATGCCTTTAGTAAGGCGTGTGGCGGTGTTAGTTGTTATAGGTATAGGTGGACTACAGATATTAGATCAGCTGGGCATAAATATTAGTCCTTTGTTAGCAGGTTTAGGGTTAGGAGGTTTGGCTGTTGCACTCGCTTTACAGCCTACTCTCAGTAACATATTCTCTGGCACCTACGTAATGACCGAAGGAGTTGTTTCACCTGGTGATTATATCGAGATGGAAGGTGGATTGTCAGGATATGTGATAGACGTCAGTTGGCGTAGTACTCGCCTTCGCACGTGGGAGAATAATCTTGTAGTTGTGCCTAATTCCAGATTTGCTGAATCAATAATAACTAATTATCAGAGTCCTTCGTTGCCGATGAATATATTAGTTAGGTGCGGAGTCAGTTACGATAGCGATCTTGACAGTGTCGAAGCTATATCGAAAGAAGTGACGCAAAACGTGATAGGGTCTGATTCGAATGCGGTAGAAGCGTATGGAAGTTGGTTTGGATTCGATAACTTCGGTGATTCCAACGTGGACTTCTGGATATTTATTCAAGCACGAGATAGGTTGTCCAGTTTTGAATTGAAGAGCAATCTTATCAAACACTTACATAAGAGGTTCTCTGAAGAAGGTATAGTGATAAACTATCCTGTGAGAACACTGCAATTTCCAGAAAGGTTATTCGTTGAGACGCATAGCGACAGAGAAAATGTTGTTCATAAGGAATGATATTAACGCTGCTGATATTCTGGATAAAATGGTAGATTAAGGTAATATCCTTGCTACCCATCTAGACGATTGCTATAATTCACATTCCGTATCCCCAAAGGGGGCCTGTAGCTCAGGTGGTTAGAGCGCAGTCCTGATAAGACTGAGGTCGTTGGTTCGAGTCCATCCAGGCCCACCATAAGTAGAGTGTATTCATTTAGACGATTCTGATTAAAGGATGGCAATAGGGTTAACCGGAGACCCTGTTCCTCCAACTACCCTCAACGGATTAACCGTCAACATGAATTCGTAGCGATTTTCCTCTCTACATGCATCAGCTAACGGCTCTAATAGGGCATTGTCTAATAATCCGATTCCGTATGCGAATATAGCTGCGTGAACTGACCAGGGGATATCGTAACCGCTTGGCATGTAGTCCATCATGTCCCAGACTAATAGGCAGCAATCTGATTGCCTGAGAAATTTTAGACACGAAGCGTGTAAACCGGGTCTGCCTGCTGGATCGCTTCCCCACATTGGATTTGTTTCGTTCCATTTTTCTCTACCGCCATACACGCAAATAGCATCGCCTGGCTCTAGGGATATACCCTGAGCTTTCGCTACGTCTTCTAGTTCCCATCCATGTATTGGGCTCTGCATATCAGCGAATTGTTCTCCTCTGTAGGAAGGGACATCTAGCAGAATCCCTCTAGTTATTATTCCTTCCTTCCAATGTTCCACAGAGCCCCAGTTTGATCCTTGGAATGTTATGACATCATCGGGGTTTCTACCATTCCACATTCCATTATCGTCCCAAACATGACATAAGGCATCAAGATGGGTGTTGGCTTGACCATGATATGAGACACCGTAGAAGTCCGTCGCAGAACCCCCTCCAGGTGGTCGGACGTTGCGGTTCATGAAATGTAGAGCTGGTGTAGGATTATTTGCGGCGGGTGTTTTAGGAAATTCTCTACTGAGCGACACCGCACGGCCAGACTTAACCAAGCTTGCGGCGTGTAAGCGTTTTTTATTGTCTATCATATTCACAGCGCCGATTTGGTCATCCTGCCCCCAGCGTCCCCAGTTACGATCGTTCTGAATGTAAGATGAAATTTCGTCTGATGTAGGAATCTTATTATTCATGGTTGTCACTCCTTGGTAATAGGATTTATTAGATATTATTGGTGGTTTTCGTGCGCTGATCTATTATCTAATTATCGTGAGTAACCGGACTACGACTCTTACTTTCTCGATTTAGATCTCCGCACTGGAAAAATGCCGGTATGCTTTTGTTTCCGAATCCATTTTAAGTACTTTTGTATTCTAGAATTATTATTAAGGAGTCTTATGTCGCATAATTCTTTTGCTAAGGTAGCTTCTGAAAAAAGGGCGTGTATCTGTTTGTGACAGGTACCGCATAGGTCAGCAGTTTCACCCAATTTTCCACCTTTTGCTTTTGGAATTAAATGGTGGACAGTATATCTATTTACTTCTCGAAGACATAGCTCACATTCAATAATTATGCTTTGTATACTCATAAAAAGATGTCACTCAACCATTGTTTATAGTATTGTGGTGATCATCATATAGATACCGCCATGTAGGCATATCGACTTGCCATGTGCGGTCTTCCAATATCATTGGTATTACTAGCCCAGACATCATACGTCTTTCATGAACTCTACTATTATCTTGGGTAACTCCAAAAGGCAGAAAAACGAAGGCGTGTACGTCGTCTATATAATTAGTTGGAGATACGCCTAGATCAGTTAGATCTTCCAGTGGCCACATACCTAATACCGTCGTCCTAAAATCTTCCATCATTGAGACTCTCATCGGATGGCCAGAGTCGTAACCTGCTTGATAAGCATCTTGCATATTGATATTGTTCTTGGTAGCCCAGACACCCATCCTCATGCCCTTAGTCTCCTTAGATAATAGAGACCATGCGAGGTCCATATTGCCATCTCGTACCGACTCAGCGAATAGGCCTGCCCTATTTCCTACGTCGTCAGGTTCAAGACTTCTTTTTTTCCCGGGTATTCGCATTGTGCCTACTTCCGACTTGTAATGTAGAGAATGAATTTTATAATTTAGGATCTGGATTCATAAATGAAATGTATTAAGTGGGCCATGAATCAGATTCAGTACCCGATGCTGTAACCGTCATAACGCGGGTCTGCTGCGCCTTGGAGAACTCCGGCAGAAGAGTCTACTTGTATGATCATTTCTCTTCCAGTTACACCGTCCCATGTATCAAGGACACGTACGTTATGACCTCTTTCCCTGAGGTTCTTAATTGTTTCCTCGTTAAAACGACCTTCCAGGAGCAGTTCGTTTTCACAGCTGTGCGGTATGTTGGATTCGGTAGGGCTATGATTATCTTTCCATCTTGGGGCTTCTACGGCTTCAGCTATAGTCATACCAAAGTCCACTAGATCACTGATTATTTGCATATTGGCTTGGACTTGTGTATCAGCGCCAGGGGTTCCCAGTACATATTTGAGTCCTCCGCTGCTCGGCTGTGTGTTTATTGAATCACCGTTGAAGACCATTACAGGATTCATTGTGTGACGAACTCTTTTACCAGGAGCTAGACAATCGATATGCTTTTCATCCATATGCCAGTAGGTCATCCGGTTATTTAAAAGTATCCCAGTGCCGGGGGCTACTATGCTAGATCCCCACGAACTTTGAAGGCTTTGCAATTGGCATACTGCATTACCATTTTTATCTGCTATAACGAAACATGTAGTATCTTCTTCTTCAACTACTGCCCCTGTCTTGGTATTCTGAGTGGGTGAGCCAGATTGATATGCCCAAGGATTTCCTTCGACCACAACATGGTTAGCGTTTTCCATGTTAATGGTTTTGGAACGTTCACATGCATAATCTTTAGATAAAAGACCTTCTATAGGTACGTCTATATAATCTGGGTCTGCCACATATGCTTCACGGTCACTGAAAGCTAGCTTTTTCGCTTCGACCATAACATGTATTGCATCAGCCGTGTCGTAACCAAAGTCCCTAATATTAAAGTGCTCGATAATATTCAGTTCTTGTAGCAGTATATGGCCACTAGAATTAGGAGGGGCTTCATATATCGTATGACCTCTATAGGTAGTTGAAATAGGATTTTGCCAGCGAGCTGAGCAATCGGCCATATCTTTCATGGTCAGCAACCCGCCTTCTGATTGGACAAATTCCACTATGGATTTAGCAATATCCCCTGTGTAAAAACTTTGTCTACCTTGCTCGCCGAGGATTTTCAAGGTTTTAGCTAGATCTTTTTGATAAATAATATCTCCGGGTTGGAGGGGTTTTCCATTGTTGGTAAATATTGCTGCTGATGAAGGAAATTCGCAGAGGAGCTTATCTTGTCCAATAGCATTGGATAGGTAGTGAGTTACCGGAAACCCATTTTCTGCAAGATCTATAGCGCATCGAAATAATTCTGTAAGTGGGAGAGATCCGAATTTTTCGTGTGTGTCTATCCAACTGTGTACCAGTCCTGGTACTGACATAGACAATACCCCTTTAGTAGGGATTCCTATAGGTAGGTATTTCTCTCTAGTGGCAGCATATGGTGCTGCTCCCGTTCCATTAGATATGCTTATCTTGTTATCTGATTTCCAGTAGACCATGATAAAACCGTCGCCACCTATTCCAGACATCATTGGCTCTACTACATTTAGGACCGACGCTGTTGCTATAGCAGCGTCTACTGCATTTCCGCCTTTTTGTAGTATGGATATCCCTGCTTGGGAAGCAAGAGGGTGGCCTGAACAAACCATTCCATTTCTACCCATTACAACAGGTCTATGTGATGTGAACTGGACTCCATGTGGCGAAGAAGGCATATATGGTCTCCTTAAAATAGCTAAATGGATTATGATATTGAGCTTTTGTACCGTCAATAATGTAGATAAAATTAAAGGGCCCTGTTGGGCCCCTTAATTGTCTTTAACTGTTGTTTTAATGACCGCCGCAACCGCAGCCGCCGCCACCGCCGCCGCATCCACATCCGCCGCCGCCGCCGCAACCGCCGCCGCCGCCGCCGCCGCATCCACATCCGCCGCCGCCACATCCGCAGCCACCACCACTGGCATACATCGGATTGTTTATTACGAAACCGACTTGTCCACCAAAGTTTTCCACGTAATCTATAGTAGCTTCTTCTAGGAAAGGAGCGCTATCAGAGTCCATCAAGAAGCTGACGCCATCCATACTTAGTACAGTGTCATCTGCTTGGCTTTCACTTTCCATCGTCAACATGTACTGTAATCCACCCTGTTCTGATGGCATAGCGACTACCCGCAAGGAACTCCCTGATTCTCCTTCTCCTTCGATTACTTCCTTCAATTTTTCAATTGCTAGTGACGTTACTTCCATCTTGTTTTCCCCCTATTTAGGATACTTGGTAATGGCCCAGTAAATATATACGTCTAAATTGAAGGCTACCATAGCACTGGGTTACAGTCAATTAGTATCCATGCTGAGTAAATTGTATTTCTTATAGCGTTCCTAGCTTAGCGAGAGCTAGATTTGCAGCAACTTTGCCTGATGATATGGCCCCATTTATAGAGCCATTTTCTCTATAGTCTCCACATACTAGGACGCCGCTGTCTAAATATATAGTTTTGTCTTTTATTTCTGAAAATGGTGGTGATTGGTCTGGTAGTACGTGAGGTATTATGTACGAGTGAAGGTGTTCCCAGTTGTCAATTTCATTGCCAAACCACTCCCTTGCTTGGATTAGTATGTCTGACATCAAGTTCGAATTTTTATCATATTTGTCACCCAAAACTGTGATGGATATTAACGATTTGTCTTTGGGAGCATATGACATCGAGATATTACTAGGGATACATAAACTATTTATCGGGCCATAGCCTGTTCCGTTTATAGCTAGATAATCTCGGATATCCGGTGGTTTTTCGGTACAAAAATAAACACACGTTGAACTGTTATACGTGGGAGATGAGACCTGTACCAGGTTTTCTGCGGACGGCCCGTCGGTAGCAACAATCACAGTATTGGCATTAATTTGATCGCCGGAAGATGTGACAATAGCGTTCTTTGTTACGCTTGTAACCTGCGTGTTCAATAGAATGGATTTTTCAGGTAGTGATTCGGCCATTTGTGAGGGAATAGCCTGAATTCCGTTCTCGGGGAGTGTGGTTTCACCTGATGACATCATTGAGAATATGAATTCAAACATTACACTTGATGTGACCAGCTCGGTATCCCCAAAGACCCCTCCCAATAATGGTTTAAAAAAAGTAGATATGATTTGTTCCGAAAATCCTAGGTTTTTCAGATATTGGATGGTCTGTATATCCTGACCATTGAAAATATTATTTAACGACTTATTTTTGAGTGCGCTCCTGAGGAATCCAACTTTTAGCTTATCCTTTACAGATCCTATCGGCGCACGGATAGTGTCGAACAAATCTAACGGCTTACGCCAGGGATCACCGATTTTGTGGAATTTATTATTGATGCGTACTAGGCTACCTGGATAGAATGTGTGTAGGTTGAGTGATTCATAATTAAGTTCGCGCTTGGTGGCAGGATAGGCTGTAAATAAGACTTGGAATCCTCTGTCTAGTAAATACCCATTTACGTAGTCTGTTCTTAATCGGCCTCCGAGAGAATCGGATTTATCTACAAGCAAAAATGACGTGTTTGCATTATGTAACTCTCGCGCACATGAAAGCCCTGCTAATCCTGCTCCTACTATGATGACGTCATAGTTCATTGTCTTTTGACTTTCCTAGATAATGACTTAGCGCTTCTTCAATATATGGATATCTGTATGTGTATCCGCTTTGTGATAATTTAGTGGAATCTACTCTGGTGCTCGCTAGGATAGTCTCTCTACCCATTTGCCCGAACAACATTTTTATAACGAAAGCTGGTACTGCGGCAACTGTCGGCCTTTTCAAGATTGAGCCAAGTCGTTTTGTGAATTCTTTATTCGTTATGGGTTTATTAGAAGCAATGTTTATAGGTCCTTCTACGGTGGCATTTTGCATCAAATGATGGATCGCACAGATAGCGTCATCCAGGCTAATCCAACTCATGTATTGTTTCCCGTGTCCAATCCTGCCGCCAAACCCTAATTTGAAAGGCATCAGCAATTTTTGCAGTGCTCCTCCCATTGGGCTTATCACTACCCCAAAGCGCAAATGTACCACCCTGATCCCTTGGTCAGTTGCTGGTTCCGTAGACCCTTCCCATTTTTCAACTACTTGAGCAAGAAATCCTGTGCCGTGTGGAGATTGTTCATCTAGTAAATCGTCACCGGCATCTCCGTAATACCCAGTGGCTGACGCGCACAAAAAAGCTTTTGGAGGGGATCTTAAATTTGATATCGAGTTAGCAAGAAATTTAGTGCCAGTAACCCTACTGTTCAAGATTTCTGCTTTTTTCCTAGGAGTCCATCTGTGTTCTCCTACATTCTCTCCTGCCAAGTGCACAACGTAGTCAAATCCCTCTAGGGATTCAATATCTATAATATTATTTAAAGGGTCCCAAAAAATGGTGTCTTTATCGCTTGAGTTGTTGTTACGTACTAATCTGACTACTTTATGTCCACCAGTAGATAGATATGCGCTTAAAGCGCGGCCAATTAAACCTGTAGATCCGGAAATTAATATTTTGCTAACATTGTTTGATCGATATTTGTTATGAGCTTGTAAATCCGAACGAAGTACGCTGTGCCTGTAGGTGAACATTTTTTGAAGTAGTTTCTTCACAATTGGACCACCTAACACATTGCCGATTATCCCACCACGCATAGAAAATTCTATTTCATCTTGTAATATGCATGTTTCTTTATCCTGTGGCTCTACCCGATGGATATGTTTCCAATAGGCAAATGGGCCTTTAATTAGAATGTCGGCGAATTGGCGATCCTGGATAAAATCAGTATGATTTAAATACCATTTAGCTGATAATGGTCCAAGTTTAGTTCTGATTGTGATGTTTCCGTTATCCTTTATGGTTCCTGTCTGCTCTATAGTTTCGGCTGTCTGCCAAGGTGGGTTTAACCTCTCAAAAGCTCCTTCCCTGCAATGCCAATCAAAAACTTCGGTCGCCGGGTGGTCTAATAGTGATCGCTTAACGTAGGTTATAGTCTTCATTTATTGGTCCTTGTTAACAAGGATCCAAGCCCGCCATCTACTCCGATCACCTGGCCTGTCACCCATGTATTGAGTCGATCTAATAGCCAGGTGATTGCCGAGACTACCTCGGATGGTTGTCCTATTCTAGAAATTGGGTGCATAGACTCAGATGAGCGTAATGTGCTTTCATGTTCTGTGATTGCAGTAGTCATGGGAGTATCGATTAGCCCTGGTGCTACGCAATTGACACGTATGCCCCGATTTGAGTAGGTCGCAGCAGCAGATAATGTTAGTCCTATCACGCCTGCCTTAGTAGCGCTAATAGCATCATGGTATGGCATACCTATTCTACCGCAAGCAGCCGCGATTAATACGATAGAACCACCTTTTTTCATCATAACTTTAGACGCTCCTTTCACAGTACCCATAGCGCTGGTAAGGTTAGTATCTACTAAATCCTTCCACTGTTCAGATGATATGGTGTGGGATGGTTTCAGGAGAGATGTTCCTATACAGTTTACAGTCCCATCTATGGTGCCTAAGACTTCTTCGGCAGTGGTATATGCTTTACTAATAGATTCAATATCCATTGACTCGATTATGATGGTTTTAGAATCGAGTTCCATTCCGAGTTCTTGCAGGGTTTTAGAATCTCGTCCAGCCAAGACGACTCGTTCACCTTTATGGCTTAAAGTCCTCGCCAGTGTGGATCCTATTCCGCCGCTAGCACCCAATATTAATGTGCCGCCTGTGTTGTTCATAAACCCTCTTGTTGTTGTGTATCTGCTTGAGTATGCTCTCGGATGTATCGCCCGATGTTATTTATCATGCCAGCGAACACTATATTGTGAAGTGGATATAATGCGTACCAGTACAACAATCCTCCTACTCCTACTGGATCAAATATTGCGGTTTGGGTCAAAATGGTCTGGTTACCTTTCTCACTGATTTGGAATTCTAACCATGCTCGTCCCGGCACTTTCATCTCAGCAATTAGTAATAGGCGTTCAAACGGTTCGTATGCTTCTACTCTCCACCAATCTATAGTGTCACCGACATTAATGAATTCAGGATGCTTGCGACCTCTACGAATCCCGACACCTCCAACTAATAAGTCTAAAAACCCCCGTATCTGCCATAACCAATTACCGTAGTACCACCCTTGACGACCGCCAATACACTGTATTGGAGTGAAGGCTTCTTGCCGACATGCAGGTACACTTATGCTTCGCATATCAAGAAGTCTCGGCCCAAACCTCACTCCTCCCCAATGTTTGATCGGTCCTGAAGAGGATTGTGCGTCAGACCACCTTGTTTCGGCGAAGTCTTTATCTTCATCTGATAGGGCTTTACTGATGGCGTCAGTAACGCCGCTTGGTCTAACGTGGAAATAATTTAGGGCCGTGGTGTTATTTACTATACTGGGATATCGCATACTATCGATTAGTTTGCGCCCTATTCGCGCGTAAACGGGAGTAACAAGCCCTAGCCAGAGGCTTGACAGCCTGGGGGTTAGGACAGGTACTGCCATCATGAGACGTTTTAGTCCTCGTTGTCTTGCGTACTCTTGCATGATTTGTCCGTACGACATTATTTCTGCGCCCCCAATTTCTACGATGATATCTTCATAATTTGGTAATTCGATGCTTTCTATAAGATATTGAAGCACGTCATCTATAGATATTGGCTGTGAGGGGGTTGAGACCCACCTAGGCGTTATCATTACTGGTAACCGCTCGACAAGGCTTCGTACTAATTCAAAAGACAAGCTGCCTGAGCCGATGATTACAGAAGCTCTGAGTTCAATCACAGGTACTTCTGATTCTCTTAATATGGCCCCTACTTCTTGCCTGCTGAGCAGGTGCGGAGATAGCTTCTTGCTTGACTCGCCGAGGCCTCCTAAATAAATTATGCGTCTGACCCCAGCTGATTTCGCGGCACTGGCAAAATTACTCGCACATTCTTTTTCTAGATCCATGAAGGACTTAGCGGATCCCATGGAATGGACTAGATAAAATGCTGTATGAACGCCCTTCATAGCACGTGAGATTGATTCAGCATTTAGCATATCGCCCGCTATAATCTCAGTATTTTCAGAAACTTTTGATTCAAGGGATTCTGAGTTCCTTGCAAAACATCGGACGCTGTATCCAAGATCCTCAAGGATAGGTACTAATCTGCCGCCTATATATCCCGTAGCCCCGGTTACTAATACCTGGTCATTCTTATTTAACGTGTTAGTGGGCATTATGAAATCCAAGTTAACTCCTTAACGGAGTAGGGATACGACACTGGTTGTTCCTTATGAGTTGACACATTACACAAGGGGGCATGCACGTGTGTAGATGTCTCCATATTATAGTATCTCAGTTTGAATTCTATGATTAGTCTGTTTAATACAGCCATTATGTGTTCTGATAAACATTTCGATAGATTGTTAACCATTAATTGGTTTTCCTTTCAAGGTCGTACTTTAATTTCGCGTGCTTATAAGCCGACAAGCTTCTGACTCGGGATGTTTTATAGTCGATGATTGGGCTTGGATAATCTACTCCCAAAGTAATTTGCGCTTTTCGTAATATATTTGTTGGTGCTAACCATGGGGTGTGAATCCAAGGTTCATGCAATCTAGATAATTCGGGTAACCATTCCTTTATAAATGATCCATTAGGGTCTGTTTTCTGAGATTGAGTCAGGGGATTAAATATCCTGAAATAGGGCGCTGAGTCTGTACCACATCCGGCTACCCATTGCCATCCTAAAATATTGCTTGCCTCGTTGGCATCAATCAATAAGTATGAGAACCACTCAGCCCCTTTCTGCCACGGTATAAGTAAATTCTTGACTAGAAAGGATGCTACTACCATGCGGAGTCTGTTATTCATCCATCCGGTACTTTTAAGTTGTCTCATTGCTGCGTCAACTATTGGGTAACCGGTTTCTCCTGATTTCCAAGCATTTAAGTGATGTTCATTATCGTCCCACATAAAATGATCCAGAACCGATTTGACTGGTTTATTCTTAGATTCAGGAAAATGAGTAATCATGTAGTTAGCGAACTCTCTCCAGCCTAGTTCTCCAATGAATTTATTTTCATATGACGTTTCCCAGGAATCCACGTTACGCCTTAGTTGATTTATTTCTTCAAAGATCTGTGACGGCCCTATTTCTCCGAAGCTCAAATGAGGCGATAGCATCGATGTTCCGGTAATATCTGACCGGTCTCTATTTTCTGAGTAGCGTTCGTATGAAGTTAACAGAAATTTGTTAAGTTTTTTTTGTGATGATACTTCTCCTGGAACCCATATTTGTTTTGGGTATGAAGCTCCTTTAAA